>Ga0114982_1000728_pt1 | contig 17335 bp, 16 predicted proteins | sample Shrwel_input2_FT_FD_87183 | JGI IMG/M metagenome (GOLD analysis project Ga0114982, IMG submission 87183) | Subsurface microbial communities from deep shales in Ohio, USA - Utica-3 well 1 S input2 FT | ecosystem: Environmental > Aquatic > Deep subsurface > Shale gas/oil reservoir > Produced... | reverse complement strand
TGCTGCTGTTGGTAAAGATTTACAAATATCAACCAATTTACGTGCTGGAACCGTAGTTTCACCTGCTTCTAAACAAGCACCTTCCGCTAATGTGGTGCTTGCAACCAATTCAACTTCTAAATCAGAACCAGTAATGGTTAAGGCCTGTTGCGTGGTTTGAATTTTGACATTTGAAAGAATATTCAAAGTATGACGGCGTTCAACAGCCCCCACTACATGCGATAAAACATTGAGTAAACTTTCTTTAGCGATTTTCAAACGCACGATTTATTCCTCTTACAACAGAAGCCAATATGAATGTTAGCAGTGTACTATGCGGTAGTTAAAAGCCGTTTGCAACCATGAAACGAGGGTCAATGAAGATTAACCCCTCGATTAACTTTGTAATAGCCGAAGTAGATTTTTATAATCTTCATTAAAAATTGGATCTTCCTCACGCAAACTGGTTACTTTTTCACAGGCATGCATCACGGTACTATGGTCACGCCCACCAAAAGCCATCCCAATTTCAGGAAAACTATCCCCAGTTAATTCTCGCGCAAGCCCCATTGCCAACTGACGAGGACGTGCATAAATACGTGTTCTTTTCGGACCAACCAATTCTTTCAATGGGATTCGGAAATATTCACTCACTACACGTTGAATATTTTCTACACTAATCGTTCTCGCTCGGATCGCTAAAACATCTTTTAATGACTCACGCACCACATCAAGATCAATCACCGTACCTTTAAAGCGAGAAATTGCCACAACTTTATTTAAAGCACCTTCAAGTTCACGAACATTCGCAACCACTTGTTGAGCAATAAATAGAGCACAATTTCGAGGTAAATCTACTCCACTATTTTCAGCTTTTTTCAACAAAATTTCGATGCGAGTTTCAATATCTGGCGGTTCAACCCCTACAGATAATCCCCATGAAAAACGAGAAACTAAACGCGGATCAAGTTCAGTTAACTCTTTAGGATAACGATCTGAGGTAAGGATAATCTGCTTTGATTCATCCAATAAAGCATTGAAAGTATAGAAAAACTCTACAAGACTTGCTTCTTTACCAGCAAGTAAATGAATATCATCGACCAATAATAAATCTAAAGAACGACAATTTTTCTTAAATTCTTCAACCTTACCTTTTTGCAAAGAACTGACAAAATCTTGTACAAAACTTTCCGAGGTCATATACATCACACGCGCATTTGGTTTCGCTTGTAATAATGCATTACCCACCGCTTGCATTAAGTGTGTTTTACCTAAACCTGTCGGCCCATATAAAAATAAAGGATTGTGTTGAGAAGCACCAAGCTGCGTTAAAACTTTACGACAAGTTTCGGCTGCCATTTGGTTAGAACGCCCCTCAACAAAAAGCGAAAATGTAAATAACGGATTAAGTTGTCTCTTTTTTGGAATTTTATTTGCACTTTGACTAGGTTGAACCAAATCAGCTTCTTTTTTTACTTTTATTGCTGTTGCTGTTGAAGAAACTGGTTGTGAATTCAAAGCAGCGGTTGTTGTCGCTGGTTGCTCACTCGATGACAAAATTGTGCCAGGACGCGAATCAACCAGAATTTCAACTTGACGCACCCGCCCCTCTGATAATTGCTCAGCGAGAATTGAGATCAGTTCTAAATGATTATCTTGAATATAACGAGTCCAATAAGGGTTCGGTGCATATAAACGCATCACGCCATCGGCTTCTTCAGCAACCAAAGGACGAATCCACATCGCAAAGACGTTATCAGAGAGCTCTTGTCGCAAGCGAGTTAAGCAGTCTGTCCAGAGCATGTGCATCCCCTAATATCCATTTTTAAATTCAAAAGTAACCACCCTCATTGCTAAGGGGTCGCCATTCTAACCAAGTTATCCACATCTGTCAGGGAAATTTAGGTGACTTTCGATGAAAAAGAAAGCACTTGTTTATAAATTTAAATTCAAAAGCGCATGTGAATAACTTTTTGCACAAGCTGTGGATAGTTTTTAGCTCAAAGTTATCCACAAAGTATAAAAGTTATAAAAACACAGTTATCCACAAAGTAAGTTTTTGTTTAATTTTAAAATAAACCGTGTTTCCACAGAAAAACGCGCCCTTAATAATAATAAATTTAAATTTTAAAATTTGAATTTACTTATAAGATTAGGCTGGTTTGTGGATAACTGAGCATATCGAAATTTAAATTCAAAATCCAAGAATTAAATTTAAATCAGAATAACTATTGTTGATAAGTATGCTGTTAAGCTGTGAATATAACTTAATAGTGATATAATTTAAATAGATAGCGTGTGTATATTTTTTGTTTTCAATAAAAAGTATTTAGTTCAACTTTTTCTGATTACAGCAAAACAGAACAAAGAAAATGTAAAGTTTTGGATTTTTGATTGACAGCGTAAACATTGCGCAATAAAATCGCGGACCTTTACAGAAAGATCATTTTGGAGTTTCGAAATGAAACGTACTTTCCAACCATCAGAATTAAAGCGTAAACGCGTTCATGGTTTCCGCGCTCGTATGGCTACTAAAGCAGGTCGTCAAGTTTTAGCTCGTCGTCGTGCAAAAGGTCGTCATAGCTTAACTGTTTAATACTGTTAAGCTGACCAGACTTGGGTGATGACACTTTACAGTTTCGGTACGGAATCTCGTATTCGCTGTGCCGCTGATTATAAAAGTGTATTTGATGGTGCGCTTTTTAAAGTGCATCAGCCCCATTTCCTTTTTTTAGCAAAATTAACCGAACAGCCTAAAAGCCGTTTGGGTATTGTTGTTGCTAAAAAGAAAGTGCGTCGTGCGCACGAACGAAATAGAGTAAAACGTCTTGCTCGTGAGAGCTTTCGTTTACATCAAGCGCAATTTAATGCTGATATCGATATTGTGGTTATGCCTAAAATAGGTATAGAAACCGTAGCAAATCAAGAATTACATCAACAATTAGATTTTGCTTGGCAAAAATTACAACGCTTAGCAAAGAAGCATTCCAAAGTCGTTGTAACATCCCTCCAAACTTAGAGATCTCCAATGGTACGTTTGCTGCATTGGCTGATAAGATGTTACCAAATCGCAATTAGTCCACTATTGGGTCCTCGTTGTCGCTATATTCCCACATGCTCCCAATATGCAGTTGAAGCATTAAAAATACATGGTGCAGCAAAAGGTGTATGGCTATCGACTAAGCGAATTTGCCGTTGTCATCCTTGGGGTGGTTCAGGCTATGATCCCGTTCCAAGAAAAGCGATTCGTTTTATTTCGTTTCATCAAATAGATTCTCAAATGCATCACGTTGCTGTACCCTTTCGTGATCGTTTATTCAAGCAAAATCTCTCTAACCATTTGGGATAATAGATATGCAACAATGGGCCAGATTTGCAATCCTTGGAGCCATGTTTGTTACCGCATATTTGCTAATTTTGGCTTGGCAAAAAGATTATGGTCATGCTCAAACAGCACCGCAACAACAAGCGGCAGTTGTGAGTTCGCATGAAGTATCTGCAGATTTGCCAAATGCTCAAAATGCAACAGCGGCTTCAGACTTGCCACAAGCAAATGTGACTGCATCACAAAGCACAGAAAAGGCTTCTGTGAACCAGCAATTGATTTCTGTGCAAACAGATCTTTATCATCTTTGGATTAATCCTAAAGGTGGTGATATTGTTCGTATTGAGTTATTAAGCCACGATCAAAGCAAGAATGGTGATCAACCATTTGTGATGTTGGAAAATGATGCGAAACGTACTTACGTCGCTCAATCTGGTTTAATTGGTTTAAATGGACCGGACAGTAACCGTAACGGTCGTCCAATGTATGATGTTGAGAAATCAGCATATACTTTGGCGGATGCAAAAAACGTCGCAGTTAAAGATGGCGGTACAGCTCAAGTTTTAACTGTTCCATTGGTTTTTAAAACACCTGAAGGTGTGGAAGTGATTAAAACTTTCACTTTTACCAAGGGTGATTATCCAATTACAGTGAAGCATCAAGTCATTAACCGTAGTCAGCAAAACTGGCAAGGTCAAATGTTTGGTCAGTTAAAACGTGATAATTCAGATGATCCAGGCAAATCTGATCAAGGTATCTTTACGCTAGGCACATTCTTAGGTGGCGCTTGGGGTACACCAGAAGCAAATTATAATAAATTAAAGTTTGCGAATTTCTCTGATGAGAAACTTAACCTTGAAGCGAAAGATGCTTGGGTTGCTATGGTTCAGCACTATTTTGTTAGTGCTTGGATTCCAGGTAATTTAAAGTTAACTCAAGCAGATGGTCAGCCTTATACAGCTAAATTAGAATCGCGTCAGTCAACTGATAAGATGAATATTATTGGTTTTACTTCGCCAGTAATCAATGTACCTGCGGGTACTTCGATGGAAGTAGATGCCAAATTATATTCAGGTCCAAAAATTCAATCTGAATTAAAAGATCTTGCTGTCGGTTTAAATCAGACAGTTGATTATGGTTGGTTATGGCCAATTGCGAAGCTGCTTTTCTTGGGTCTACAATTTTTCCATAACATCGTTGGTAACTGGGGTTGGTCAATTATTTTATTGACGATTTTAGTGAAATTGATTTTATGGCCACTTTCTTCAAAAAGTTATCGCTCAATGGCGAAAATGCGTGTGATTGCACCAGAAATGCAACGCATGAAAGAAGAGTTTGGTGAAGACCGTATGCGTTTCTCTCAAGAAATGATGGCGTTATATAAGCGTGAACAAGTTAATCCATTGTCTGGATGTTTACCGTTGTTATTACAAATGCCGATTTTCTTAGCGTTGTATTGGGTATTGATGGAATCGGTTGAACTTCGTCATGCACCTTGGTTAGGTTGGATTCAAGATCTTTCAGCAATGGATCCATGGTTTATCTTGCCGTTGATCATGGGTGTAACCATGTATGTTCAACAAATGTTAAACCCGCAGCCAACAGATCCAATGCAGGCAAAAGTATTCCGTATCATGCCAATTATGTTTACGGTATTTATGCTGTTCTTCCCTGCTGGTTTAGTACTTTACTGGATCGTCAATAACAGTATTACGATTTTACAGCAGTCATTTATCAATAAAAGTGTAGAAAAAGATCGTCTCAACAAGGTTGAGTCTGCTTCTTAATCTGGAACTTTTACTGAATTAATCCGCTTAAGATGGTAATCTTAGGCGGATTTTTCTTTGTGTATATTTAGGGTTTACGCTATAGAGCCCTCGTATTTTTAGGTGAATTTAAAATGCTACATCAAACCACAATTGCTGCGATTGCTACTCCATTAGGTCGTGGTGGTGTGGGGGTGATTCGTCTCTCTGGACCTAAGGCTTATGCGATTGCCGAGCAACTGACCCAAAAAAGTCTGCCTGCGGCTCGAATGGCTGGATTTCGTCAGTTCCTTGATGCTGATGGCTCGGTCATGGATGAAGGAATTGTACTGTGTTTTCCAAACCCTCATTCGTTTACTGGCGAAGATGTGGTGGAGTTACAGGGGCATGGTGGCCCTGTAATTCAAAATGCTTTACTGGCACGTTTACTTGACTTGGGTGCTACTGCTGCAAAAGCGGGTGAATTTTCCATGCGTGCTTTTGAAAATGGCAAAATGGATTTAGTACAAGCGGAAGCAATTGCCGATTTGATAGATGCCACTTCTCAAGCAGCTGCTCGTTCTGCAGTTCGATCCTTACAAGGTGCATTTTCAACCAAAATTAATACAGTTTTAGAAAAACTCATTCACTTACGTTTGCATGTAGAAGCTGCGATTGATTTTCCAGAAGAGGAAATTGATTTCTTGGCGGATGGTAAGATTTTAGCTTTATTGGATGATGTAAAAGATTCAGTTAAGGCGGTACAACAATCGGCACGTCAAGGTCAGCTATTACGTGAAGGTTTACAGGTGGTGATCGCGGGTAAACCCAATGCAGGTAAATCTAGCCTATTGAATGCACTTGCTGGACATGAGCGTGCCATTGTGACCGATATCGCAGGAACGACTCGTGACGTTTTGCACGAAAAGATTAGTTTAAATGGCTTGCCAATTACTCTAACCGATACGGCAGGTTTGCGTGAAACGGGCGATATCGTTGAACAAGAAGGTATTCGTCGGGCGATTAAGGAAATCGAGCAGGCAGATTTATTGCTGTTGGTTTATGACTTAAATCAAAAAGATGAACCATTGGCATTAGCAAAAGAATATTTCGCAGAACATATTGAACCAAAGCGTTTGATGCTTATTGGCAATAAATGTGATTTAACTGGACAACATGCAGAAATAACCGATTATCAAGGTTTTCGTCAAATTCGAGTTTCTGCAAAACAAGATATGGGTGTGCAATCACTCATAGATGCGATTACAGCGCATGCGGGCTTCCAGCCAGAAGAAGATACCTTTATTGCAAGAACACGTCATTTAGACGCAATGAAGCGCACTCAGCGTTATTTAGCAGAGGCACGTGAGCAACTCGTTGTATTTAATGCGGGTGAGTTGGTGGCGGAATCTTTAAGACTGGCTCAGAATGCTTTAGGCGAGATCACAGGCGATTTTAGTGCTGATGATTTGTTGGGTAAGATTTTCGGTTCGTTCTGTATTGGAAAGTAATTTGATTAATTGTTTCTAAAAAACTAACTCAAGCATTAAGTCGCAATCACTTAATGCTTTTATTTAAATTTTCCATACTATTCAATCGGTTTTATTAAAGTTAAATCATTATTTTTTGATTTACTACATTTTTGAAGAATTTTTAAAGAAGATTATGCAACATATATCGAACCATCTTATTTTTGCCATTATTTTGTCAATGCTATCATCAACTTGTTATGCAGTTACTGAGGTCTATCAGTGTAAAGAGAAGGGTTCGGTGACATTTCAATCTAAGCCTTGTCAAGGAATGGGTAAAACCGTAGCAGAAAAATTAGAGCAAGAACAACAAGCTAAAGACAAAAGACTTGCAGAAATTCAAGAAAAAGAAAGAAGATATCAAGAACGTCTTAAGCAGCAAGAGAAAAAACCAATGACGTTTAAAGCCTTTATGATGAAATTAAAAAGTAAAATTTTCTAATTTCATCATAATGATGACATGATTTATAAATGAATACATAAATTGCAGCTTAAGTATTTGTATATTCAAGCCGTAGTTTTTTAAGCTTCTTCTTGCTCTTCAACTTCTTCTTTCACCATATTCAATGAAGCCGCAGAATTGACAGGCATTCCTTCTTGGCGCGTACTTTTAAGTTTAATTTGTAAACGTAATTCATTGACAGAATCAGCGTTACGCAGTGCTTCATCGTAGCTAATAGCGCCTTCATTATAGAGTCCAAATAAGGCTTGATCGAAGGTTTGCATCCCTAACTCACGTGACTTGCTCATGATTTCTTTAAGAACATGAAACTGTCCTTTTAGAATATTGTCACCAATCAACGGCGTATTCAGTAAAATTTCAATTGCAGCTCGACGACCTTTACCGTCTTCAGTACGCACTAGACGTTGAGAAATAATCGCTTTCATATTGGATGAAAGATCCATCAATAATTGATTGCGACGTTCTTCTGGGAAAAAGTTAATAATACGATCTAAGGCTTGGTTGGCATTATTTGCGTGTAAAGTCCCTAAACAGAGATGTCCTGTTTCAGCAAAAGCAATCGCATGCTCCATAGTTTCTGTATCACGGATTTCACCAATTAAAATCACATCAGGTGCTTGGCGCAGGGTGTTTTTGAGTGCGTGATGCCATGAGTGACAATCGACACCGACTTCTCGATGGGTAATCATCGATTTCTTATGTTTATGTACGTATTCAACTGGATCTTCGACAGTAATAATATGCCCTGCTGAGTTTTCATTACGATGATCAATCATTGCTGCTAATGATGTCGATTTACCTGAACCCGTTCCACCCACCACGAGGACTAAACCTCTTTTTTCCATAATCACATTTTTAAGCGATTCAGGTAGTTTTAATTTTTGAAAGGTTGGAATTTCTGATGTAATGGTACGAATGACCATACCAATTTGCAGCTGTTGTTTGAATACATTGACGCGAAAGCGCGATACATTGGGTACATTGATGGCAAAATTACATTCCCAATCATTTTCAAAGTCTTGTCGTTGTTTTTCATTCATTAAACTATAAGCAAATAACTTGGTTTTTTCCGCAGTTAATTCTTGTTGTCCTAACGGTCGCATCAAGCCTTGTAATTTAATACTCGGTGGAAAATCTGCTGTAATAAATAAATCTGAGCCACCATATTCAACTACTTTGGTGAGCATGTGAAACATAAAGGTTTTTGCTTCTTCTAATAGTTCCGCGTTATACATGAATTTACCCAAACTCAAAGATATGACTGTTGTTCAGTCTAGTGATGTGAAATCTCTTTATTCAAAACAACAGATCCATCTGTATGTCTGATAAAAATATAATCTCTGTAGCTCATTTTATTTCGATTTAATTTAAAAGAATGAGTGAACAGAGCTTGCAGTGATCGTTGATGGGATTATTCCAAAAATAAACCAAATGTTCTACTTTGATTTATATATATTTCTTGGATATCAATATGCTGTGAAAAAAATTGTCAATTTCTAACCAAAAATATCTTTTTCACGAGTTTGAAGATTGAGTTGATTGTTATAAATAAACGTTCCACGTGAAACATCAGATTTTTTGGTTGGGTTTTAGTTGTTGCTCGGTAAGTTCATGACATTAAGCATCTGTTAGTCATTACAATCGCGGTTAATTTTTGATTTGAATTGAGTGTGCATCATGTTTAATAAAGTTGGAATTTTCTCTATCTTGAGTTGTATTTCTGCTTTGAGTTTCGCAAATGTAGAGACTGTGAAAAGTAATTTAAATCAAAATTATCCTAATATTCAAGTGACTAACATTCAAAAGACCGAAATGGCAGGTCTATACAGCGCAAATTTAGATAAGCAAATTATTTATTTGGATGAAAATGCACAATATATGTTTGTAGGTTCTATGGTTCGTATGAAAGATCAAAAGAATCTCACCAAAGATCTAGTATTAAAACAAAACTCTATCGATTGGAAAAAACTCCCTTTTAAAGATGCAATTAAAACTGTAAAAGGCAATGGTAAACGGGAGCTTGCAATTTTTTCAGACCCAAATTGTCCATATTGTAAAAAATTAGAGACGGAATTAGACAAACTAAACGATGTGACAATCTATACGTTTATTTATCCATTAAAACCGCAATCGATTGCTGTATCAAAACAGATTTGGTGTGATGCAAATCAAGCTTATGCATGGAAAAATTTACTAGAAAAAAACATTCAACCTAAAGCCAAGACCTGTGCTAATCCGATAGAAAGAAATTTAGAGTTAGGTCGTAAACTAGGTGTAACTGGCACACCAACTTTAATTTTCTCTAATGGTTTAAAAATGGTAGGCGGACGTAGTGCAGAAGATATTCAAGCGATTTTGAAAGAACTAGGGCTATAAAAAAGAACTCCCAAATCATGACTAATGATGATTTGGGAGATTTTTCGGTTTAGCTTTTTTTGGTGATAAGTTTATAAAGAAATAAAATGATTACAGCACCCAATACGGATGCGATAAAACCTGCTGCTGAATTTTCACCGTACAAACCGAGTAAACGACCACCGTAGGTTGCTAATAATGAACCTGCAATACCCAGTAAAGTCGTGACAATAAAACCTGCCTTGTCATCACCAGGATGTAAGGCACGCGCAATTAAACCGGCAAAAAAACCTACAACGATTGCTACAATCAGAGTCCACATTGTCTTTTCTCCTTGTTTTAACAATAGTATTTGTTGTTATCCTGCTTGATTGAACCAAGCTTTGTCTGTAGTCGATTACTCAGTTATGTCGTATTTTTGTGCATAATTGAGTGGTCTTTAATGAATATAGTTATAAAAAAGGCGCTTAATAGCGCCTTAACTTCTCGTTTAAAGTCCGATTTCACCAATAAAAGGTAAATGGCGATATTTTTGATCATAATCGAGACCGTAGCCAACGATAAATCGATCTTCAACTTCAAACCCTAAAAATTTTACTTCTAAATCAATTTCACGGCGTGAGGGTTTACTCACTAAAGTACATAGTTCGATTGAATTGGGCTTACGCGTTTGCAGCATTTGTATCACTTTGTTGAGGGTATTACCTGAGTCGATAATATCTTCAACCACTAATACATCTTTACCGTGAATTTCGCCATCCAAGTCCTTTAGAATTTTGACGTCACGGCTAGACGTGGTACCACCGCCATAGCTTGAAACGGTCATAAAATCGAGTTCATGCGGTTTTTCAATCGCACGGCATAAATCGGCCATGAAGATGACTGAGCCACGCAGTAAACCAATCAATACCAGTTCTTTATCACTTTGAGCATAGTGTGCATTGATTTTTTCACCTAGCCCTTTCACTTTGGCTTGGATCTCTTCACTGGAAATCATTACGCGCATCGCAACAGTCATCGATAGATTCCTAAAACTTTAAAATTGGGAAAATAAAAAAGGTGTTGACCTGCAACACCTCGAAATCTTGAGTTAATGAGAGAATTTTAAAACAAAATTAACTTTCATGCATCTTTTGATGTTGAGGAATATGTATCCTTTTGAGCAGAAGAGCTATCTCGTCTCAATAAGATGGCACAACCAACCATCAACGCTAATAATCCAACTTTTTGTTTATTGGACGATTTAGTTTTGGCTGTAGGCTTTTTGTCCATAAATATAGGTTGCCTCAATATTTCGGTCATCGCCCATGGTAAATAAGGCAAATAAACTGTCATCAATCGATTTTGATCGCGACTGACGCAGTTGTTGCAGCGCAGTCGCTTTTAGATTGAGCACCACAAAATCAGCTTCTTTACCGATATTGAAATTGCCGAGCTTATCATCTAAATCAAGCGCTTTTGCCCCGCCCAAGGTTGCATGATACAACGACTCAAAAGCAGAGAGTTTATCACCTTGTAACTGCTGCACTTTATAGGCTTCATTGACGGTTTGTAATAAGCTAAATGAAGTCCCTGCCCCAATATCTGTACCCAAACCAACTTTGACTTGTTGTTGCCATGTTTTATTGAGAGGGAATAAACCACTACCTAAAAACAGGTTCGACGTTGGGCAAAAAGCAATTGCAGAGTCAGTCTCATGCATGCATTTCCATTCTGCATCTTCTAAATGTACGCAATGCGCGAATACCGAACGCTGACCAGTTAAGCCATAATGATGATAGACATCGAGATAGCCTTTTTGCGCTGGGTATAAATCTTTAACCCATGCGATTTCATCTTTATTTTCACTTAAATGGGTGTGTACATAAACATCAGGAAACTCAGCTTTCAACTGCCCTGCTTTTTCAAGCTGCTCTGGTGTTGAGGTCGGCGCAAAACGTGGAGTAATTGCATACAGTGCACGACCTTGGCCATGCCACTTCTCAATTAATGCTTTAGAATCGTCGTAAGCGCTTTCTGCTGTGTCGCATAAGGCTTCAGGTGCATGACGATCCATCATCACCTTACCTGCGATTAAACGCATTTGATGCTGTTCTGCGGCTTCAAATAAGGCATCAACCGATTCAGCATGCACCGTACAAAATACTAATGCTGTGGTAGTGCCATTTTTGAGCAGTTCTTGCACAAAGAATTTTGCGATCTCTTGCGCATATGCTTTGTCTTTGAACTGAATTTCGGTTGGAAAAGTATAAGTATTGAGCCAACTCAATAATTGTTCACCATAAGCACCGACCATTTCGGTTTGTGGAAAGTGAATGTGCGTGTCAATCATGCCAGGGATGATCAATTGTTCTGGATAATGTTGGATTTCAACATCTGTAGGAAGATGATCTTGAGCGGTATCCCAAGTGCCAAACCAGCGAATTTTGCCTTGTTCAGTGATTAGCACGCCATCTTCGATATAACGAATTTGGTCGGCAATTTCAGTAGCTTGAGAAACGGTTTTTTGAATATCTAAGAAGCGACCACGAATGACCGTGATGGGAGTAGCCAAAGTCATAACAACCTACTATGTTTTTCGAATGATTATACCTGACTTTGTGAAACTTACTGGACTATTCGCCTAATTTTAGCGTTTAAAGCGTGTATAAATATGAGTAATTATTTGAGTCGATTCATTTTGATTGAAAATTAATATGAATAATTTATCGACAGTAAATGTCTTTGTTGAAAATAATACCGCAAAAGGAGATTGGTCATGTCAAAAATTCATCTTGCAATAAATCATGGCTTTAAAAAGTTTAAGAATAGTTCTGTTTTAATTGAGGAAATGAAAAAGCAAATTCAAACCATGTGGATATTATTCGCTTATACCGATGATCAAGGAGATCCAAGGCAAAGTTTTGCTCTGATTGAGGTCATTATAGATGATATCAGTATCCCTAAAAATGAAAGGATTTTAACTTACCATTCAGATGATTTTTTATCTGAGGAGTTTATTGCATTTGATGAAGATAATGACGAGATTCTTTATTATCAGATTCTTGAAGATGAACAGTTTGATGTCAAGGGATTAGAGTTTTTTAAATGGGAGTGTGATGAAAAATTTGATGGGAAAATTCTATACTTTCGAGTTCCAATAACAAAAATGGATAAGATAAAGCAGGAGGTTTTTTTGGGATGGGCTGATTTTGAAAACAATTCTCAGAATCTTGAGTTATACACCGCTAGTCTTAGTAAGTTAGTTGATGTGAACGAGCATACCATTAAGGATATTTATTTTTCTTACGTACCTTTCTTTAGCTTAGAATAACTGAGTCTAGTGTTAAAAAGATAAAATTTAGCTTCTTTTAAATGATTTTGGCTGAAAGATTTTTTGAACATAAAAACGATTCGTAATCAATACATAAACAAAAAGGGCCTTCATTTGAAGACCCTTTGAGGCTGTTTAATATTATTGAGCTTGGCGTTTGTTATGACGTATAGAGAGATAAGCAGTGATGCTCAATACCAGTACGATAAAGCCGAGTGAAATCCAAATTGGCATGTGGAATACATCGAGCAATAACATTTTCGCACCGATAAACAATAAAATGATGCCTAAGCCATACGGTAAGTAATGCATTTTAGATGCAGCACCTGCAAGAAGGAAGAACATTGCACGTAAACCTAAAATCGCCATTAAGTTCGCTGTTAAAACAATAAATGGATCAGTAGTTACCGCAAAAATTGCAGGAATTGAATCGACCGCAAAAATGACATCTGATACTTCCACCAAGATTAAGACCAAGAATAGTGGTGTTGCCCAAAGCAGACCATTTTGACGGACAAAGAAACTATTACCATGTAATTGCGGTGTGATTCGCATGTGTTTGCGTAACCATTTCAGCAAACTGTTGTCTTCGATATTGGTTTCTTCTTCTTGACCTTTTAGGAATTTGAAACCTGTATAAACGAGGAATGCACCAAAGATATAGAGAATCCAAGAGAATTCTTGAACGAACCAAGCACCGATAAAAATGAAGATCGTTCTTAAAACAATTGCACCAAGTACACCATAAAGTAGAATTTTACGTTGCAAAGATGGTGGAATCGCAAATGCTGCAAAAATCATCAACCAAACGAAGACATTATCGATCGCTAAGGACTTCTCAAGTAAATAGCCTGCGAAGTATTCCATGGTTTTTTGATTGGCGATGTTGGCGCCCACTGTCTGTTGCAGGTATAGCCATAAACCTCCACCAAATAATACTGCTACAGTGACCCATGCAATACTCCAATAAGCTGCTTGCTTAATTGGGACATTTTGGTCTTGTTTTTGTTTAAAGCCTAAAAAGTCGATGAGTAGCATGACTGTTACCATGCCAAAGAATACGACATACAGCCATAAGTTACCGATAGTTTCCATCACAACTCCCTATCTGGCAAATGGACATAAAAAAACCTCGACCAGTTGCCAGATGATTAATAAAACATCTGTTTCAACATGATCAAGGTCTTGCCTACATCACAAATAATCGTGATGCCCAGAGTCCGACTTTTTGCAAAGTGTAATGACGATACGCTGGCGCCTAAGTATTTAAACTACTTAGATTTAAGGAGGCTACTCCCCTTGTCAAACTAATTTTGTATGGATGCTAACATCCAAATATGTTCATAGAATTACATAATTTATGCATTTGTGCAAATTTTGAATGAATAAATTTTCAACAATATTTTATTATGCTTGGTGTTGCCCTTTCATTCTAAAGAATTGTCTTAGCAATAATGATGAACAAAATACAGCGTAGAGAAAAAACATATGAGTGCTGAAAAACTTCACCACATAACATTAAAGACCTTTGCCCCCCGAAATCCTCAAGAATCACATCGTGCTGCTACACCCTTAGAGCTTTTATTTGATTTGGTTTTTGTTGTCGCCATTGCGACAGCAGGTCAACAACTGCATCATGCCATGATTGAAGGTCATTTATGGCATGCGTTACCGACCTACTTTATGGTGTTTTTTGCACTTTGGTGGGCGTGGATGAACTTTTCTTGGTTTGCTTCAGCCTACGACAATGATGATGCCCTTTATCGGTGTTTGACTTTCGTGCAAATGGTTGGGTCTTTAGTGATGGCAGCAGGTATTCCTGCGGTTTTCCAGCAGCATAATTTTGACATGATCATTATAGGCTACGTCATTATGCGTTTGGCTTTAGTGATCCAATGGATTCGTGTTGCCAAACATGATCCTTTACGGAAAGTGACAGCTTATCGTTATGCCATTGGCATTGTTTTGGTTCAATTAGCTTGGTTGATTAGTAATTTTAGTTCGATTCATCTCGGTCCATTGATATTTCTACTACTGGTAATATTTGAATTGGCAGTACCGTTGTATGCAGAAAAACATGCGGCGACGCCTTGGCATCCTCATCATATTGTTGAACGTTATGGCTTGTTGACGATTATTGTATTAGGTGAGTCGATTATTGGATGTTTTGCTGCTACTCAAGATGCATTTTCGAATCAAGTATTGAACGTTGAGGAGATTTTTCTGATTGTGGGTGGGCTGTTGATGATGTTTGCGATGTGGTGGGTTTATTTTGATCGCAGCCATCACCACCATCAACGCCGTGGTGTACAACCATTTTTATGGGGTTATGGACACTTTCTCATTTTTATTAGTATTGCTGTGTTAGGGGCTGCATTAGCAGCTGCGGTCGATGTTTCAACGAAACATGCAGAAATTTCAGCTCAAATGATGGGTTTGATTATTGCCGCAAGTTTGGTTGTTTATAGCACCTGCGTATTGCTATTTTATGAAGCGTTTTATTTAAAGGGATGGAAACGTTGGATTTATCCAATCACGGTTTTTATTCTGTTGTGTATCCCATTTATCTTTAATCAGATTGGACATATTGTGTTTGCGATGGCGATTGTCTACATCCTTCGTCTTTTGTTGACTAAAGCATTTTTGATGAATTGTGATGATGAGCAAAGCATCGCAACACATTAAGCTTCCTTTCCATTTGAACTACCACCAAGTTTGGCGTTTTAATACGCTAACTTGGTAGGCTCAAAAAATTTTCAAAATTTCATTTCGAAGAAACTGATGGCGAGGATTCTGTCTGACGTGTTCGTGCCAATACATACCCATTTTAATTTTAGGAAGCTCGATGGGTAACTGATGTATTTTTAAATCTTGCGCATAATGCAGATGTTTTAAAATACTATGAGGAATGGTGAGAATCGCCTTAGGATACTGAGCCAAGACTTGTAAGGCTGTGGAATAGTGCTGACAGCGCATAAAAATTTGTCGAGAAAGTTGCTGTCGATTGAGATAAATATCTTCAAGCAATAATCCTGTTCGCCGAGAGGACACACCGATATGTGGTGAGGATAAATAGAGCGATAAATCCATCTCTGTTTGAAGTGTACACGCCACAAAATGATCTTCAATCAAGTTTTCAAACTGTAAATTTTCTTGATAGGGTTGTACTAGATCAATCACAAAATCAATTTGTTGTGCTGAAAGATCAGCCAGCATATTTTTTCGATCAAGTTTGGAACTCAAAAACTGAATATCGAGATTGAGTTGACTAAAATGATGCACTAATTGAGGAAAAATAATCGGTTCAATTTCATCATGAATTGCGATTTTCAAGCTTTGTAGCATGCTAGGATCAAAGTCGTGTTGTGGAATCGCAATATTTTGAATCGTTGATAACGCCGTTTGAATCGGTTGATAAATTTGTTCGGCAAAAGGTGTGGGAAGCATTTTTTGTCCACTGCGCACAAATAATTCATCTTTAAGTTGCAGACGCAAACGTTGTAAAGCATGACTGACCGCAGATTGACTAATACATAGTAATTGAGCGGCCTTAGAAATACTTTTTTGCTCAAAAATCGCAATAAAAAGTGGATACAGATTGATATCAATACGATGGAAGTTACCCACTTCCAATGGATTTGTATTATGAATCTGATTCATAGTTTTGCATAAAATAAAATCATTTCATTCATAATAAGTTTTCGCTTAAGGTGATGTAAAGCAGCGAATTCAGTTTCGCCACATATTTACCTTGAGGGAAATGATGATGTTTGCATTATCTGAACGTGCACAGGATTTTATCGCGCGAACACAAGCTTTTATTCAACAAGAAATAGAACCGATTGAAAAAGCATTTTGGGATGAAGTACATCAACTCAATGTCGATGGTGACTGGACCAAATGGCAGTGGCCAGCTCAACTCGAACAACTCAAAACCAAAGCCAAAGCAGCAGGCTTATGGAATATGTTCTTGCCTGATGCTGAACTGGGTGCAGGTTTATCGGTACAGGAATATGCACATATTGCTGAATTGACGGGACGAAGTTTACTGGCTCCGACAGTATTTAACTGTAATGCACCTGATAGTGGCAATATGGAGCTGCTATGGCGTTATGGTAGTCGGGAACAAAAACAACAATGGCTGCAACCTCTACTGAATGGTGATATTCGCTCTGTATTCTGCATGACTGAACCTGCGGTCGCGTCGAGCGATGCGACTAATATGCAAGCCACGGCAGTGATTGAGGGTGATGAAATTGTTCTGAATGGGCGTAAATGGTGGTCATCTGGCTTGGGTGATCCGAATGCAAAAATCATTATTTTTATGGCTTATACGCCAGACCCCAACAAAGATCGTCATCATCAACACTCAATGGTATTGGTACCGATCGACACGCAAGGCGTAACGATTGAACGGATGTTGCCTGTGTTTGGTGATTACGATGCACCGCATGGACATGGACAGGTCAGTTTTGACAATGTGCGTGTACCTGTGAGCAACTTTATTGGTGGTGCGGGTCAAGGATTTGAAATTGCTCAAGGGCGCTTAGGGCCTGGTCGTATTCATCACTGTATGCGTTGTATCGGTGCAGCGGAAAAAGCGTTAGAACTCATGATTGATCGTGG
>Ga0114982_1000727_pt1 | contig 17377 bp, 19 predicted proteins | sample Shrwel_input2_FT_FD_87183 | JGI IMG/M metagenome (GOLD analysis project Ga0114982, IMG submission 87183) | Subsurface microbial communities from deep shales in Ohio, USA - Utica-3 well 1 S input2 FT | ecosystem: Environmental > Aquatic > Deep subsurface > Shale gas/oil reservoir > Produced... | reverse complement strand
ATGTTAATGGAATAGTTATAGTAGAGGCAAAAGGAAACGGTACCTGGGGAGCACTCAGAGACGGTTTGTCGTGATATAATAAACCTATGGCCACATACAGAAACCCCAATGAAACCCCTATTACTGGAGTAGTTGCACCAGCAACATATAATATTGGGAACAAGCCACCGCTTATTAACTGGACTGTTGTAATTGGAGATACCGCATCTTTTAGAATTTATGTAGAAGATGATTTGGGAAATCCCTTAGATTATAATACAGCCACCTTTGACCCAAATAATGCTGGTTGGAATATTACAGGAGACTTTAGAAGATATTCAGATAACGATGGAGACGATTTACTGTTTACTGTTTTGCCAGATAAAACAGACAATGATGACGATGGAGAATTTACAGTAACTTTGTCTGCAGCCCAATCAAAACAACTTTTAACTGGTGATGTTTTTGATATTCAACTAAAAGACGGTGATCGTGTCTGGACAGTCTGCCAAGGCGAGATGATTATGCTTGGTGAAATCACAGATCAGGCGTAACCAAAAATGGCAACAACCGTAATTTCCCAGGGTATTGCTTTAGCAGTATTAGTTTCGGCAGCAACAATCTCTCCAGGAATACAGATAGAAGATCTTAGTCCAGTATCTAGCGGTGTAGTATCTGTTGGGTATCCCAAGATAGTTACTCCAGTAGACATACTTCCTTTTAGGTTGACAATAACTAATATAGGAATTGAAGGATACGGTCAAAGCAATCCACCAGGAATTGGTGTTCAGGTTATTGGGTTTTCCAACTATATTCTCTAATAAGACTATTAAAAGGTATGTTATAATTACCACATGGCCAAACTCACAATTCCAAATGTTAAGTTAAAATTCCAGACTGGTGATCGTCCTTCACAAGAAGATTACGTAGATCTAATCGACACCCTTTCATCACAAGCAACAGATTTAGGGTCAAAAGGCAACAACGAAAATACAATTAACGGAATTGAAAATGTAACGGTAATTGATGACTTTCAGGCTACAGAGTGGCGCATGGTCAAGTATATTATTTCAATATCAAAGACCTCTGCAGGGGACAACAAGTTCTATGCAACCGAACTAACAATTCTTGCTGACGGTACAGATGTATCAGTTAGTGAGTATGGCACTATCGACAATGATGGGAATATTGGCACCATTAATGTCTCTCGCACTGGAAATACCGTGGCTATTACAGTCACTCCAGATCCTGCGATCAAGCCAGTCACCGTACGTTACGCACGTATGGGACTTAAGGCATAATAAAAGGAGATATAAAAAATGGCAACAGTAAATAAAGATTTTAAAATTAAGAGTGGTTTAATCGTTGAAGGTACAACAGCGACAGTTAACGGTTTTGACGTTCTTACAAAGAAGCAAACAGATCAAGACTATATCGTCAATCTTATTGGTGGTACAGCAACATCTGCTAACACAGCAAACACAGTTGTAAAGCGTGATGCTAATGGAGATTTTGCTGCTGGTGATATTACAGCAGACTTGATTGGTAACGTAACTGGAACAGTTTCAAGCCTTTCAAACCATGACACTGCAGACCTTGCAGAAGGAACAAACCTTTACTTCACAAACCAAAGAGCACTTGATGCAACAGCAGCAGCATACGATGCATCTGGTGCAGCAGCAACAGTAGCAGGAAATCTTACAACTCACGAAGCAGACACATCAGCACACGGTGTAACTGGTTCGGTAGTTGGAACAACAGATACACAAACATTAACAAACAAGACTATTGGAGATACACTTAACTTCACTGGCGCAGGAGCAATGACAATCAATTCTGATTCTCATATCGTTCTTACTCCAGCAGCAGGATCTTCTGTTAAGTGGGGTGCAGATGTTCTTGCAACACAGGCATACGCAGACCAGGCAGAAGTAGATGCTAAGGCATACGCAGATCAAAAGGTTGCAGACCTTGTTGATTCAGCACCAGAACTTCTTAATACACTCAATGAGTTGGCAGCAGCAATTGGAGACAATCCAAACTACGCAGTAGATCTTGCTGCATCAGTTGGCGAGAAAGTAGCCAAGGCTGGCGACACAATGACAGGTGCTTTGACATTATCAGGTGCACCAACATCTAACCTACATGCAGCAACTAAGCAGTATGTAGATGCAGCGCAAGCAGCAGCAGAATCCGCAGCATCAACTGATGCAGCAGACGCACTTGCAGATGCTAATGCATACACAGATACTCGTGAAGGATTAATCACAACTGCATACCAAGCATACGCAGATGCACTTGACACAGACGATATTGCAGAAGCAACATCTTTGTACTTCACAGATGCTCGTGCTAAGTCTTCAGCAGCAGATCTTTTGACTGGTGCTAATCTTACAAATATCACAATCACAGGTACAGGCTCAGGACTTACTATTACCGCAGAAAACGGTGTAGCAAATTCTACAACTACTGATCTTACAGAAGGAACAAACCTTTACTTCACAGATGAAAGAGCCCTTAGTGCAATCAGTGGCGAAAATATTCAACCACAGTCAATTGACATCACATGGGTCCGTCGTGAAGAAGCAACTTGGACAGATGTTCCAACCGCTTCAAAGGCTACATGTCACTCAGCATCAACAAGCGAGGGAAGCATGAAGTACCTTGTTCGTGTAACAGCATCAGTTGGAGGAACTCGTCACTCACATGTTACAGAAGTTCTTGCAACAGTCGATGGTGCAAATGGAGTAGCAGTTGTCGAATACGGCACAATCTACACATCAGCAGAACCACTAGCAATTGTAACAGTTGAGTGGAATGCTTCAACATCAAAGTATGACCTAAATGTAACTACAGCAAATAACTCTTCAGAGGTTATGGTTGCAGCAACATTGATGGCAACACTTGACTAAGTTCTAAAAAATAAAAAATAGTTGGAAGAAGGAGTAGTAAATGGCAACAGTCGAAAAAGACTTCAAAGTCAAGAATGGATTAGTCGTTACAAACGGCGGTACATTCGGAGATGCAGTAACAGTAGGAGCACCAACTCTTGCTGGACATGCAGCAACTAAGGAGTATGTTGATTCTTTGTCAGGATCTATGCAAGTAGGAACAACTCCTCCTTCTTCACCAACTAATGGAACACAGTGGCTAGACACTCTAACAAATAGAGTTAATTTTTATTACAATGGCAACTGGTATACCCAGGCAACTATTGACGATACAAATAATCTTCCACAGCACATTCACGATACCGCAATTGATGGAACTGGTTTTATAGTATCCCAGTTCTATGAAGGTGGATCATTCAATAGCCCATTGGGTGTAGGTTTGGATGCTGGAGGCCCAAGTTCAACAACTTGGACTGTAGTATTTGATGGCGGTAGTGTAGTAGATAACTTCAACTAAAAACAGGGGTTATAATAAGATAAGTAAATGGGCAGCCCCCATTAAGGAGAAATAAAAATATGGCAACAAGAATGCAACAGCGCAGAGGAACTGCAGCGCAATGGACGGCTGCGAACCCAATTCTAGCAGCAGGTGAGATCGGATTTGAAACCGACACAAGTAAGTTTAAGATGGGTAACGGCTCTTCAGCCTGGTCTGCCCTGACATATTTTGCTAATGCAGCAGAACTAGCAGCCATTGTTGATGCTGCTCCAGAGACCCTAAATACCCTTAATGAGTTAGCAGCAGCACTAAATGATGATCCAAATTTCTTTGCAAATATTGCAGACAGTATTGCAGACAATATTGATTTACACAATGTTACAACAGGAGTTCACGGAATTGCTAACACAGCACTACTCGCAACTTTAACAAATGTTTCTACTGCACAAACAGCAGCAGAAGGTTTTGCAACAACAGCAATTACAACTCATAATACTGACACAACGGGCGTTCATGGTATTGCTGACACAGCAGCACTTGCAACAACCGCAAATGTAACAACGGCTATTGGTAATGCAGTGACAGGACACTCTTCAGATACCACAGAAATTCACGGAATATCAGATACAGCAAATCTTGTTTACGCATCAGACCTTTCAGACCACAATTTAGAAACAGTTAATGTTCATGGAATTGATGACACGGCAGATCTTGCAACAAAGACTTACGCTGATACAGCAGTTTCAACACATGCTGCACTTACATTAGAGGTTCACGGTATTGCAAATACTGCACTTCTAGCAACACAAGATTATGTTGATAGCGCAATCACAACCGCAGCAGTTGATGAATCAGCCCTTGCTGGTGTAGGCCTTGACTGGAACGCAACAACATCCCAATACGATATTGACTCAACAGTAGCAACAACTTCGCATGTGTCAACTGAAATTGGAACTCATAATTCAGACACCACAAGCGTTCACGGTATTGCAGATACATCACTTCTAGCACTTAAATCAGAAGTTACAGCAATTACAAAAACTTCATTAGGACTTGAAAATGTTGATAATACAGCAGATTTAGCCAAGCCAGTATCTACATCACAGGCTTCAGCAATTGCTACTGCAAAGTCAGAGGCTATCGCAGACGCAACAGCACAGGTTAATGCATTACTAACAGGAGCACCAGCAGCCCTCAACACACTTGATGAACTTGCTGCAGCCCTTGGTGATGATGCTAACTTTGCTTCAACAGTTACAACTAGCCTTGGATTAAAAGTAGATTCTTTAACCCCAATTTCACAAAAGACAGCATCATACACACTTTCATCACTAACTGAAAGAGACGATCTAATTGAAATGGGTTCAGCCTCAGCACTAACTCTTACAATTCCACCAGCATCAGCAGTTGACTATCCAATTGGAACTTCAATTGATATTCTTCAAACTGGAGCAGGACAGGTTACAATTGCACCAGGTGCAGGAGTAACAGTTAATGCAACACCTGGCTTGAAACTTCGTACAACTTGGTCATCTTGTACTCTCTTTAAGAGAGCAGCAAATACTTGGGTTGTCTACGGCGACTTGACAGCGTAATACAAAATTCAATAAGAAATTAGGAGATACAAATGGCAGCAGGTAAGAAGATAGGTAAGAAGTCCCAAGCGTCAAATGACTTTTTGGAGCCATTATCACCAACAGGTGTTACTGGAACAAACGTTGGAACAGGAAGAGCCTTCAACAATGGAGCAGTTTCTGTAGCGTTTTCTTTACCAGCCCTTTCTCCTAATGCCACATCTTTTACAGTAACAGCAAGCACAGGACAAACAGCAACTGGAGCATCTTCTCCTATTGTTGTTGAGGGAATTGCCTCTGCTGCAACACCAACATTTACAGTAACAGCAACTAATGCTGCAGGAACTTCAGCAGCGTCTTCTGCCTCTGCTGCAGTGACTGTAACAACAGTCCCAGCAACTCCTTCTGCCCCAACAGCAACAGCAGGAGTAGACGCTGACTCAGTAACTTGGACAGCCCCAGCAAATGGAGGAAGTGCAATTACTTCTTATGTTTGGGCAGCATCAGATGGCAAGACTAACTCAACAGCAGCAACATCTGTATCAGTTAACCAAGAAGCAAATACAGCACAGACTTATACCGTCAGAGCAATAAATGCTAATGGAACATCTGGAACATCTCCATCATCTAATAACGTAACCACTATTGCTCCATTCTTCCCGTTCTTCCCATTCTTCCCGCCATTCTTCCCACCGTTCTTCCCACCATTCTTCCCGTTCTTCCCACCATTCTTCCCGTTCTTCCCACCATTCTTCCCGTTCTTCCCACCATTCTTCCCACCTTACTTCCCATTCTTCCCACCTTACTTCCCATTCTTCCCACCTTACTTCCCTTACTTCCCATTCTTCCCACCTTACTTCCCGTTCTTCCCACCATTCTTCCCGTTCTTCCCATATTTCCCACCAGCACCACCAACAGGAGGATGTACTAACTGCTATAAGGCATGCTGGTATTGCAGTTGCCCATCGTGTTGCACATCTTGTGCCTACTAATAATCATGCTATACTATACTAAAGGAGAAAAACTATGTACACTGTATTAACAAAAAACACCAATAACACTTGGGATGCTATTCACGAGGTAACGCTTCAAGATGGTACACTCTCTAAGTCTGTACTAGAAGATGCTTTTGCGAGTAACCTTCCAATTGTTGGAATGGATGCGACTCCTTATGCGTCAACACTCAGAAAAAACGCAGTATGGGATGGCACTTCTTTTTCTGGAGGGATCGTTCCCCCAGAAGGTACTCCAGAAATGCCAGAAGACTATACCACACTGAACAATATTTATGTGTTTTTGTGTGACAATAAAGCCGTTCTTTTTATTAACGTACCAATTGGTAGTGCAAACTCTGACATGTATGCAGCAGCCTTTGCTGGAGAAACAATACTTATTAAGACTGAAACTGGACCAAGGGTAAAAGTTGGAAAAACTTTTAATTGGAATGGAACAGAACTTACCGCCGTTGTACCAGAATAAATAAATATTATACTAAATAAGATATATAGACTTTCGGGTCTATATATTTTTTTTTATCATAGTGGTATAATAGTTATAACAAAGAAAAGGGAAATTTATGGAAATATATGATGAAAACTCAAATCATTGGTTTACAAAAGATAGATCAGAGACTGCATCAAACAGGGTTCCTACAAGAAAATTAGACAACACTGTAAGTGTTGAAAACCTAGGTTTAGGGTTACATGTCTACCATGATACATTTTCTTTAGATGATGCAAACAGATACATCAGTACGCTTGAGTCAAACCTTTCAACAGGTGGCAAATATAAGTGGTCAGAAGCACAAGTAACTAACTCTACAACACCGATTAAAAAGGCTAGAGATGCTGTAGACTTTAAATACAAGCAAGAAAACCTGGGGCCAAGAGATGAAACAAACTCTGAACTTATAGATTTGCATGAAGAGATTTATCAAAAACTTAAGTACTGCATAGATGACTATGCAAAGTATTGGGGAATAAACGTTGTATATTATGAAGCCTTTAATTTTGTAAAGTATGAGGGGGCTGGAACTCATTTTAATATTCACGCTGATCATGGACCTGCTTATAACTGTACTGTTTCTGCTGTTATTTATATAAATGACGACTATGAAGGTGGGGACTTAAAGTTTCCAAGACTTGACAACTTAGTCTATAAACCCAAGAGTTGGAGACATAGCAGTCTTTCCATCAAACTATATTTATGAACATGCATCACTTCCTATGGAGTCTGGTACCAAATACTGTGTTGTCATTATGACAGACATCAATGAACTGAGTCACTAATGAATAGTGAAAAGTCTAAAGTAGCAATATTTAGATCATTCAGGCCCTGGATAAATAAAGATAGCAAACACGCTCCAGGACCAACACAAAAAGAAATGCCAGATTGGTATAAAGACGCAGACAGATTTGCTAAAATGCCAAACGGAGAATACTATAAAGCACCAAAAGAAGTTTGTCCATTTCCCAAAGAAGGAACAACAGACGACTATGGAAAGATACCTACATGGAAGGCGTGTCCTGCAATTATGGATGCGTTTGCAACTGGTTATGTATTTAAAACGCCGTGTGATCTAAAATTTGCCAAAAATTCTCAGGGAATAATTAATGTAACAATAGATGACCCTAAGTATAAAGACTTTTGTACTCAAAGACCACCAATGCCACAGTTTGAACATCCTAAAGGATACTATCAGTACCACTTTGCTTGGAGTTCTCCCTGGGGTCTAGAGTTGCCAGAAGGATATAGTGCATTGTTTATGACACCAATGAACAGGTTTGACCTTCCCTTTATGAACACAACTGGAGTCGTAGATTCTGACAAGGTTCACCTTCTTGGAAGTTTCCCATTTTTTATTACAGAAGGCTGGGAAGGAACGCTTCCTGCTGGAACACCTTATATTCAGGTACTTCCGTTTAAAAGAGAAAATTGGGAACATGAAATAGAGATTTTAGATCAGTCTTCTATATATGGTAAAATGGTAGATAACGCAAATTTTTATCGTCAGCCTGATGGTGGGGTATATAAAAATAAAGTTTGGTCAAGAAGAGAATATAGATAAGGGATATATTATGCAAACATGGACAGATAGACAAGACCTTGGCAATGGAATCTTTTGCTACAAGGGCGTAATCAAAAAAGAAATTGATGTTATTAATAGACTAGAGTCTAACTTAAAGCCTGTGGGAGATACTACGGGATATGCTTGGCTACCTGCGTATGTTGGATACAAGCAACTAATGCCAGACTATAGAGATTGCAATGATTTTAAGTTTAAGAAAACAGACATCGAATATGATAAAAGTCCAACAAGCCTTAAACTTCAGGAACTTTGGCAAGATGTCTATGATGCACAGGCTCCTGCAGTTGAAGATTATTGCAAGATCCACAACATTCATGAACTAAAGTACTGGGAAGCGTTTAACTTTATTAAGTATGGACCAGGCCAGCACTTCCAAGAGCACCACGACCATGGCTTCTCCTACAACTGCACAGTGTCTCTTGTTGCTTATGTAAATGATGATTACGATGGTGGAGAACTAAACTTTAGACTTCAGAATTTGACTGTTAAGCCAGAGGCTGGAGATCTCTTTATATTTCCTTCAACCTTTATGTATCCTCATCGTGCAATGCCAGTACACTCAGGTACAAAATATTCTATTGTTACAATGCTTGACTACAATAAGAAGTTTCACACTCCAGAAATGTATGTTGCGGACAAAGACTAGTGTTTAACATTTCAGTTGAAAAAACTCCAGGATGTCTTTTTGAGATATCTCCAATGTCTATTAAAAGAGACTGGATGGATGACACTTCTGAAAACCACGCTTATAGATGTTTCCCAGTAACTCAGGCAAACGTTGTTGGATATAGTCTATCTTGCACAGAAGATATTGAGTTTGAGTGGGATGGAATAAATGATCAAACACCTGACCACGTTAAAATCTTAAGTCCAGAAAGAGCATATTCTGGGAGAGGACAATCATCTATTAGCATGGATACGGGTTTAATATTTAGAACAGATCAGGACGTTAGTATAATTGCTATTAATCCAGTCAACTATTTTAGTGATGAGTTTGAGACAATGTCTTCACTAATTAGTACATCTTTCTATGACAACCCTTTCCCTTTAGCACTTAAGGCAAAGACAGCAAATAAAAGAATAGTCATTAAAGCAGGAACTCCAGTTGCAACAATTATTCCAATATCTTTGACACAACTAAATAACACAGTTATAAAAATGGTTGACTATAAAGATGAGGACAGAAAAAGGGTAGAAGCAAACATCTCATATGGTGAAGCAGCCCAAGTTCTAAACTCTACTGGAGAATGGACTGACTGGTATAGAAATGCTGTTAACGAAAAGCAAGAGTCTATAGGGTCTCACGAAGTAAAGACTTTAAAACTTAGTGTAGAAGATCAAACAACTCAGGGCAGACCATGAATGAATTAAATCCAACACACTCTGATATAGTTAATGACTACATCAAAAGTTCTAAAGAAGGAAAGGTTGGTCATTATATGATAACTGTTTCAAGAGATGGAGAGTCTCCTGTAAGATCTATCATATCTTTTGATAATCTAGAGCAGGCCTTAGAAGGTTATGAAATGTATCAAGATGCTGGGTTTGCAAAAGACTACCTAACAGTTTCTATGTATGAGCCATCTGGACAAATAAACACAAAGGTTTTAAAAAGAAACCACGCAGGAGATCCATCATTTGTAAGGCAAAACTATATTGATACAGTAGAAGCATTGCATTATTTGAAGGATAAGTTAGACAAGAAAGACTATGAAGATGTCTGTATTAAGATTGTTACTTCTTTTGCAAAAGATAATTGGAGATTCAGCGCAGAAAGATTCTTAAAACAACTAGAGATAGAGAGGACATTGTAGGGCAAAACCCTATGATATAATTCAATTATGGACAAAATGGATGCTTCTGTTGTAATTAGAAAACCGTCACTAACGCCATCTGGCTGGTTTGGTAATGGTAAAGAGATGATTGTTGAGTTAGAAAATTTTATGACTCAAGAAGAAATAGAGTTTTTAGAGAAGGCTGCAAAGTCTTTGACAATCTGGGATGTAACTCAAAGCCACGTTAACGAAAACGGAACAGTTGTGTATGACTCTGAGTACTGGAAAGATAGAGTAGCCACTAGTCCAACTTTAGATAAAAATGATCCAACAATCGCTCCAGTAATTGCAGGCCTGTTTCAAAGGCTTAAGCCAATCGTTGAAGAGTTCTATAAGGTAAAGGTTACCCCTACTGGTACAACTATCGTTAGATGGCTTCCAGGCCAGTTTCAGAACCCTCACGCAGACAAGGAACTGCACGAAGGCCCAGATGCTGGACTTCCAAATGATTTTCCAAACTATGATCTTTCAAGCCTGTTTTATTTAAATGAGGACTATGAAGGTGGAGAGTTATACTTCCCACTACAGGGTGTACAGTTTAAACCTAAAAAGGGAGCAGCGTATTTTTTTCCAGGGGATATGAATTATGTTCACGGAGTAACAGAGATTAAGAGTGGTATTAGATACACATGTCCATTCTTCTGGGAGATAACAGAGCACACAGGAGACAGAAAGCCATGACAGAAAAACTTCTAGAGCATATTGAACTTTATCCAAAGATATTTGTATACAAGAATCTTTTTAAGGATATCACTAAGACACTTGAGATATTAAAAGACGAAAGCGAAGATGCTATTTTTAGTCCTTGGACTAAGTGGTCTCATTTTGGTGAGTACATGAATCCATTGTTTAAAGATTATCCACACACTATGAGTATTGAAGAAATTAGAAAAATAGAAACAAAGACAGAAAATCAAGAAGCCCAGAAACTTGCAGTCCTAGAAGTCTTTGAAAACTTTCATTTAGCAACCCAGGACTATATCCTTAAAAATAATGTCGATTTTGATAAAGACAAAGTATTGGTAAACCGTGAAGGAGAGTCCTTTAATCTTTGGACAACAAATGGACCAGCAATCGCAAGATATAAAACGGATATAGAGGATCCTTTGGCAATGGCATACCACTCTGACTTTATCAGAGAACCAATTGTAAGTCCAGGATATAAGTTTGGAATTACTGCACTCACATACTTTAATGACGACTACGAAGGCGGAGAAATTGATTTTATTGTTGATGGAGAAGCCTATATGTACAAGCCAGAAGCAGGAGATTATTTAATTTTTCCATCTGGACATCCAGACATACTCACAAAAGAAGGTCAGGTCTACCTACATGGTGTGATGCCAGCAAGGGGAGAAAAGAAATATATCTCCAGAATGTATTGGATGAAGTATGATGTTGGCGATGACAAATGGTTTGAAAAAGAGGCTGAGTTTGGAAAGGATGTTTGGAAAGAAATGCAACCAGACATTATGCAAAAATTTAGAGATGCTCATCCTAATAAAATGAATGCTGATAAAGAAAAGAGAATAAAATGAACCTAGAAAATAAAAAGAGAATTACAAAAGACATCGTTATTTATGAAAACTTTATTGATGAAGATACTTGTCAAAAAATGATACAGGCGTTAGATGCTCAGGCAGATAACGGAAAAATCTCTTGGATGCCCATATCATTCTATGAGTCATATTCTTCTGTTCTTCCACAAGACAATGACCAAGAACTACTTGATGCTGGACTATCTTCAACTATTTTTTCAGACATTGAAAAGGCAATGCCAGAAGCAATCGCTTCAGTCCACGACCTTGACCCAAAGATAATTTCTAAAATTGGATACCACACACAAAAGTGGGAACCAGGAGCATATGCAAGAATACACTCAGACAATACAGATGCTGAGGGAAATTCTGGAGCATTCACAAGAAGCCGTTATGCTGGATTCTTATACCTTAATGATAATTTTGAAGGCGGACTACTAAAGTTCCCAGGACAAGACATTAGTATTCAACCAAAAGTTGGAATGCTTGCTGTTTTTGACGGAGGATTTAATAATATGCACGAGGTAACTTTAATAGAAAGTGGAGTAAGATATACCATTGGATCTTTTTGGGATGACAGAGAAGAGTCTGCTTACCCTCAAGAACTAAGAGATGCCTGGGCAGAAGAAATGAAAGCAACAAGAGCCCAGCAAGAAATTGAAAGAGCAGAGTGGCAAGGACTCCTTAAAGAAGGATACAAAATAGATACTGATGGAAACAAATACAAAGTGGGGGAAAAGTAAATGGACATTTTTTTAAAAAAAGAGTTTGAAGATGCAGGATATAATACAGAAGTCTTTCACGATGGCGTTTTGTTTATCAAAGATTTTTTAAAAGAAAAAGAACTTGATACTATCTTAGAGATAATCAAAACAACTCCAGAAGAAGATTGGTCTATAGAATATACAAAAAACCTTGCCAGGTTCTGTATGGAAAAATTTGGCAGAGACGATGTAGATAATCTTGTTGCTGAGGGTAAATTTGAAATAACTCAAAACTGGCAAGATAAAAATTTAGATATTACAAAAGAAGAGATTAGCAAAACCCTTCAGGTGAGGCTTGGGAATTTAATAAAACTATCAGATCCTAGCCTAGAACTTGCTGGCTTTGGAACTCTGCAAAGAATGCAAGAAGGAGTAGAACTAAAGGCTCATACAGATCAGCATACAGACCCATCAATTAAATATGCTGCTATACTATATATCAACGATGACTATAAGGATGGGACTCTATTCTTTAAGAATAAAGAAAATTCAGACTTAAGACCAGCACCAGGAACATTGCTTCTTTTCCCAGGAAATGAAGAATATGAACATGGAGTTCGTTTTGTAGGAGAAGGACCTATTCGTTATGTTACGGTAGGGTTTATAAAAATTACAGGTTTTTACGAACATAATAAATTCTAAGGAGATATAAAATGGACAGAGAGATACTTGAAGAAAAGGTTTACTATTACACAAACGTAATTGAAGATCCAAAAAAACTTGTTGAGGCAATTGAAAATGACAACAAAGATCCTTGGGGCGAATGGATGGCGTGTAGTGGACAAGAGTACGTATATGGAACAGACAAGAGTATCTCACAAGCAGATCCCTCAGATGAAAAAAATACATATATTTATTCAACACTCCAAAAGGCTTTTGACGATGTAGCAAGAGACTACGCAGCAGCCCACGGTATCACAGAAGAACCTAAACTGTTTCCAATGTATCCAATTAAGAAGTACATGGCTGGAACATTTATGGGTGCACACTTTGATCAGCAAGAGGGAGATGAAAGACTTAAGGTTTCTTTCGTAATGTACCTCAATGATGATTATGAGGGTGGAGAGATTTCTTTTACAATTAGAGATCCAAAGGGCCCAATTCAAGGTCCAACTCCAGATTCAGATTTTGCAAATGCAGATCCTTCAGCATATCATTTTGCAGTTAAGCCAAAGGCTGGAAGTATTATTGTATTTCCTCCATCACCACCATATCACCACACAGCACACCTAGTTAAGAGTGGTTATAAGTATATGGTACCGCAACACTGGATTCACTAATTCTATTATTGAATTACTTTTTACATAACTCTCAACAATACATTTAGGTAGAGTTTTACTTTTTAGAAAACTCTGCTATACTTAAGACTATTCCGTTTTTGAAAGGACGATACACATGTCAGATTTTTTTAGTTTTAGACTTCCAGAAGATTTTGTAGATAAGTATGTTTCTGCTCCAAGCCCATTTGGGTTTAAGGATGCAGCAGAAAACTCACTTGGAGAAATTACTTTTATTCGTACATATTCTCGCATGAAGGAAGATGGAACTAAGGAACGCTGGCACGAGGTTTGTCGTCGAGTAATCGAGGGTATGTACTCAGTACAAAAGAACCACGCTAAAGAAAACCGTTTGCCATGGAATGACTACAAGGCTCAGAAGTCTGCACAGGAAGCATTCCAAAGAATGTTTGAATTAAAGTGGACACCCCCAGGGCGAGGCATGTGGGCATTTGGAACTCCAATGGTAATGGAGAAAAAGAACTCAGCAGCACTACAAAACTGTGCAATGGTTTCAACTAAAGACCTTGATAAAAATGATCCAGGAGCCTTATTTGCTTGGGTTATGGATGCTTTAATGCTTGGTATTGGTGTAGGGTTTGATACAGTGGGACAGGATAAGAATTTCTCAATCTATACCCCAACAGAACCAGAACAGGTGTTCGAAATTCCAGACACTCGTGAAGGATGGGTAGAATCGGTCAGACTTTTAATTAACTCTTACCTAAGAGCAAATCAAAGCATCCAGAAGTTTAACTATGATTTAATTAGGCCCCTAGGAGCCGCTATCAAGGGCTTTGGAGGCGTTGCATCAGGACCTGCACCTCTTATCAAGTTGCACGACCAGATAGACCGTGTAATCGGCTCCAGAGGCGAAGAAACACTAGATTCTCGTGCCATAGTAGACCTAGTAAACCTAATTGGAACTTGTGTGGTATCAGGTAACGTGAGACGATCAGCAACCCTTGCTTTGGGTAATGCTGGAGATGAAACATTTATGAATTTAAAAAATTCAGAACTATTCCCAGAGCGTAACTCATTTGATCCAGAGAATCCAGGCTGGGCTTGGATGTCTAATAATTCTATTTCAGCAGAGGTAGGAACAAAGTACGAAGACTATGTAGATTTAGTTACAGAAAATGGAGAGCCAGGTTTTATCTGGCTTGATGTTGCTCGTAATTATGGCAGACTAAAGGATGCGCCAGATGGAAAAGACTATCGTGTGATGGGCTTTAACCCCTGTGCGGAGCAGCCATTAGAATCATACGAATTATGTACACTTGTAGAAGTGCACCTAAACCGTCACGAATCTAAGGAGGACTTCCTGCGTACCCTGAAGTTTGCATACTTGTATGGAAAGACTGTAACACTTGTTCCAACGCACTGGCCACAAACAAACGGTATCATGCAACGCAACCGTCGCATTGGTACATCTCTTACAGGTATTGCATCTTTTGCAGACCAAAAGGGTTTGCCAGTTGTCCGTGAATGGATGGACGAAGGATACAATAAGATTCGTCACTACGATCATCAGTACTCTGAATGGCTATGTGTTCGTGAATCAATTCGTGTAACAACGGTTAAGCCATCAGGATCAGTTTCAATTCTTTCTGGTGCAACTCCTGGAGTTCACTGGGGACCTGGAGGAAACTTCTTCCTTCGTGCAGTTCGATTTGGAACTACAGATCCAATGATGCACTTGTTCAAAGCAGCAGGGTACGCAATTGAAGATGACGTAGTATCAGCAAACACATCAGTTGTATACTTCCCAATCAAGTCAGGTCATCCAAGATCTGAAAAGGATGTAACATTATTTGAAAAGATTGCACTTGCTGCAACTGCTCAAAAGTACTGGTCTGACAACGGTGTTTCTGTAACACTTTCATTTGACAAGGAAACAGAATCAAAGCACATTGTTCCAGCACTAAATATGTATGAGGGACAACTAAAGGCTGTTTCATTCTTGCCAATGGGAAATATGGTTTATCCTCAGCAGCCGTATACTCAAATTACGGAAGAGCAATATGAGTCATATATTGGCAAGTTAAAGCACATTGATTTTGCTGCTATCTATGACGGTGTAGACAATCTTGAGGCTCAAGGTGAAGCATACTGTACTACAGACTATTGTGAAATTAAAATAAACAAGTAGTCTTCTGTGGTAAAATAGACCTATAATGTCTAATCCATCAAACCTGTATGCAGAGAAAATATATGCTGAACACCCAATGGCTTTTTGGGCTCTGGATGATAAGTCAGACTATATCAGTTTAATTACAGATGCTCAAAGAGATATATCGGATGCAGATTATTGGAAAGAGATAGAGGGTGGCTCTGCAGTTTTATCTGATCCTGACGGTTCTTCTCCATTTCCAGAAACTCCAGAAACAACAATAACTGGAGATCTAACAGAAAATGATTTTGGGCAGATAGTCTGTATAAGCAAAGACATAGCCAATTTTACTTCATTAAACAAAGAAATGTCAACCTTTTCAATAGGGGCATTTCTTAAGTCTTTAAGTGTTTATGTTTATAGTTTTGAGATAGGATATGAGTACTACGACACGGCTAGTTCAAGCACAATCCAGAGACTAAAAACTTATGTCTCATCTGTACAAGATAGATGGGTGTTTATTTCAGAAACGTTCGACATACCAGAAGAAAATACAACCTTTAGAATTGTTATAAAAATTAACTATATTGGACAAGGCAATAACATAAACGATTATAAGTTTTTGGTTAATGGGATTTCAGTGGGACAATGGTCAGAAGAATTTAACTCTTCTTCTCTTGGAGTTATTGGAGATTTTATTCCAAACAATATATCCATAGAACCTACTTACGGTATTGAAGCGAATGCCTACGGGCGACAAGATAAAAAAGGGTATTACCTAATATCAAACGAAAGTCTTATGGCAAAAAATACTGGAATCCCCTTGGTATACGGTGCCTCTGGACTTACAAAACTTTTGCCAAATTCAAACTCTTATGGAATGACATATAAAATTAATAGTATTCCTGGCTCTTATGTTTTTGCTGGGACTTCAAATCCAATAATTACAGTAACCCGTGGATCAACCTACACATTTAATATGAATACTCCTGGGCACCCATTTGCTATACAGTCAACATCTGGAGGATATAACTCTTCCAATGAATATAAAACTGGAGTAAATAATCCAGGAGCAGCCGTTGGAGATATCACTTGGGTTGTTCCAGAAAACTCTCCAAGCACTCTCTACTATGTTTGCAAGAACCATGAATCAATGACTGGGCAAATTAATGTTGTTGATCCAGCCCCAAAGCCATCTCTAGTTATTCCAGGGCAAGGATTTCTGGGTGCTGATGGACAATACAAAGAGTATACCTTAGAGGCATGGCTAAGAATCAATTCAGATTCAATAACAAAAAAGCGAATCATAGGACCACTAGGATCTGACGATGGTCTTTATGTAGAAGGGCCGTACTTGATTTTAAAGGTTGGAACAAACTATGGATCATACTATGTTGGTGAATGGACAAGGCCAATGCTTTCTCATATAAGGGTTGGAGAAGACAATGCTTCTTTGCTTATAAATGGAGAAGAAGTTATTTCATTAAGATATTTAACTAGGGAGTTGTCTTTCCCAGTTAGTTTGGATTCAGATAAAAGAAACCAAGACTGGATTGGGTTTTATGCTTATGAGGATGTGTCTCCAATTGAAGTTGACTGCGTTGCTTTATACACATACAAAGTTCCGATTGTCTTGGCTAAAAAAAGATTTGTTTACGGCCAAGGGGTAGAGTTTCCAGAAGGGATTAACCAAGCCTACAGTGGTTCTTCTATATATGTTGACTATCCATTTGCAAAGTATGCAAATAACTATTCTTACCCTAGCATAGGTAATTGGTCACAAGCAACTGTAGATAATTTAAAAACAGATAGAAATCTT
>Ga0114982_1000725_pt1 | contig 17395 bp, 11 predicted proteins | sample Shrwel_input2_FT_FD_87183 | JGI IMG/M metagenome (GOLD analysis project Ga0114982, IMG submission 87183) | Subsurface microbial communities from deep shales in Ohio, USA - Utica-3 well 1 S input2 FT | ecosystem: Environmental > Aquatic > Deep subsurface > Shale gas/oil reservoir > Produced... | reverse complement strand
GCTAATGTGAACTGCAAGTCAAAAGATATAATTACGGACGCATAGCTCAGCTGGATAGAGTACTCGGCTACGAACCGAGCGGTCGGAGGTTCGAATCCTCCTGCGTCCGCCACTAAACCTGCATTAAGCAGGTTTTTTGTTTTAAAGCTTCCAGGCTTTAGCACAGTGAGTATCAGCAATACGTTGCTGCTGTGAACTGCAAGTCAAAAGATATAATTACGGACGCATAGCTCAGCTGGATAGAGTACTCGGCTACGAACCGAGCGGTCGGAGGTTCGAATCCTCCTGCGTCCGCCACTTCTCTGCAACAGCAATCACTGAACCAATAACCCTGCTGACAATTCCGGGTCGCTGTGCTCTGGTTATCTGCTGAGATCTCTCTTTCCAATCCGATAATTTTTACCTTTTGCAGGATATTTTATTGCGCTTAAATAGCGCATAAAGGCACTGACACTACTCAAATCGGGGCGTAACGGGCTGGCAGCGCCTGGCTTGCGATCCAACATGGTGCAACCGCTGATAACGGCTAAAGTCCTCTACAATCAGTCGGGTAGATTTATACTGATGATTGTGTTTTGATGGAACCGCAACTTTGGGGGTTCTATGCAAACGACAACAATAAAATCAATAAAACATAAAATTCTGTTACGGGTCGGTGGTTCTGTCGCTGTGTTGTTTATGCTGGCGGCTGCCGGTGTGGTCAATCATCTGGCAAACCAGAGCAGGGCGCAAGTCGAAACACAGGTACACAGCCTGATGGAAAAAGAAGCGGTCAACGTCGGCAAGTTTTTTGCTGAATACGCTCAGGTCGCGCAAACATTTTTGCATGCGCCACAATTCCAGCAATGGTTTGTCCAATATCCTGGCCGCGGTACCACCTTGCAGGGGCTGCCGGGCTATCAGGACATCAATCAGACCTTTAAAACCGTCAGTGGCCGCGATGAGGCCGTATTATCGGCATTTTTCGCTTTAACCCGCTCGGATGAATATTTCCGCGAAGATTCCCGCACTGGGGTTGATGTGGACGGACCTAACGCCGGTAAAGTCGAGCAGGGCTATTTTGCTTCGAAAAGACCCTGGTACATCGAAAGCATGCAAAGAAATAAATTCTTTGTCGGCTCGCCATCGGCAGATTTCACCACCGGCGTTGTTTCTGCCGTAGTAGAGGGGCCGGTCTATTTGCCGGACGGCACTTTATTGGGCGTTGGTGGTTTGGATCTGCATTTAAATAAGATTGGCGATAAAGTTGATTTGATCCGGTATCAGGGGGAGGGGATCCCATTTTTACTCGATAGCCTGGGTCACATTGTCCATTTCCCGGCTCAGGCCGGCATGGAGATTCAAACCAGTGATGATCTGGCAGGCTTTGACAGCCAAAACGACAGTAACAGTGGTTTTGCCGCCATCGCTGCGGCTGCGAAAAGCGGTACTGCTGGCTTTGCGCAGGTGCAACTGCAAGGCAAACCCTATTTCGTCAGTTATCAGCCGGTGCAGCTGAACTTTCCGGAAATGTCCTGGCTGGTTGGGATCCTGATCCCGGCACAGTTGATTGAAGGACCGATCCAAAGTGCCATCAATTGGGCATTATTCGGGACTTTGATTTTTTTACTGCTGACGGCCGCCACAATTCTGTTCAGCACCAACCTGATTATCCGGCCTTTACAGCAGCTCACCGCCGCTATGCGCGATATTGCCAGTGGTGAAGGTGATTTAACCCGGCAGATTGATATTCGCCAGCAGGACGAAACAGGCGCGCTGGCACGGCATTTTAATACCTTTGTGCAGAAACTGCGGTTGTCATTACAAAAAACTTCGCAGCAGGCGCAGCAAGTGCATCAGTCTAGCCAGCATCTGAATCAGGTGGCAGTGCTGACCAATCAGGAAATTCAACAAGGCAAAGTGCAATTGGATGCGGTTTCTGCTGCGGTAACTGAAATGGCAGCGACAGTGCAGGAGATTAGCCGGAATGCCCAGTCCACCAGTCAGGCCGCGACTGCGGCGCAACAACGTGGCCAGGATGGCTTTAAACTGTCTGAGTTAGCAGTGCAGGATATGGATCAGCTTGATCGCAGTATGCTCGAAGCGGTGCAGGTGGTGATGGGGCTGGCAAAAGAATCGGAAAATATCGGTACTGTGGTCGATGTGATCAAAGGTATTGCGGAACAAACTAATTTGTTAGCGCTGAATGCTGCTATTGAAGCCGCGCGGGCCGGTGAACAAGGCCGGGGATTTGCCGTGGTCGCAGATGAAGTGCGATCGTTGGCGGGGCGGACCCGAGACAGCACCGATGATATTCGCCGGATGGTGGAAAAACTGCAGCAAATTGCCAGTCAGGCCGAAGCGGTGATGCAGCGGGGTCGCGAGCATACTGAAGTCAGCGCAGGTCGCGCCCAGTCCATGCAACAGGCTTTATCTGCCATCAGCCAAGCCATAGTGGTGGTGCAGCAACAAAGCAGCCAGATTGCCGTTGCCACAGAGCAGCAAACCGTGGTTGCGGATGATATCAATCAGAATCTGCATCTGATCAGTCAACTGGTGGATAATACCGCCGGCCATGCCAATGAGCTGACGATTGAAGCCAACCAGCTGAATGCCTCAGCGACGACGCTGAATACTGTGGTCGGGCAATTTAAAATTTAGCCAAGATGCACCGCAGGGGAGGCAAACCCTGCGGTTGTGTTAGTCGGCGAGATCTCCGGCAAATAACAATTGCTGCGCAGCGGTCATGTTGCTGTGTTGCGGTAACGCCACCGGGTGTGAAGCATCCGCACGGATGGCGGCATGCAGCGGCAATGTCGCCAGCCCTTTTAACGCAACCGCACCTGCGTCCGGTGTTTTAATCAACCTCGGGACCTGGCGCTCACCATATTGGGCAATTGACGGAATAAAAGGCCGTAATTTGCTGAGCAGTTTATCTAACAACCAATCACTGACTTCACCGCCAATAATAATACTTTGGCAATTTAATAAGGTTTCCAGCGTATGCAGCGCCACCCGCATCGGCTCAGTGGCGGCTAAAAACCAAGGTTCCAGCTTGTCGGCTTGCTGGGGTGTCAATGACTCGCTCAGGATCAAACTGCTTTGTTGTGACTCCGGCACGGCCATTTTTTTGCTGATAAATTGCTGTAAAGAATGGGTCGAGACAAAATCGTTCAGCCGGCCAAAATCACCGGTGCTGTGGTCTTGATCTGGTGTGACAAAAATTTCACCAAGCGCGCCGGAAAAGCCATTCTGCCCCAGCAGCAAGGTGCGGTGGTACACCAGGGCCGCTTCAATGGTCTGGCCAAGATGAACATAACAGAAACTTTGCAGTTGTCTGGCTTCGCCATGCAACAAGTGGTAAGCGGCACAGGCGGCGGCGGTTTGTGCTGCCACGACCGGTAATTGCAAGGCTGTGGCCACCTGTTGTTGAAATAACTGGCGCTGTTGCTGCTGTTCAATCAGCGAACTGCTGCCATTGTGTACCTGGGTCATACCAACGCCAAGTAACTGCTGATAATCAATATGGTGTTGCTGACATAGCTGTTCAATCAAGGCCCGGCAACTGTGCAGTTGTTGCTCCGCCGGCACGGCACTGCAGCTTTGTTGCAGCAGTTGGCCGGTTAAGCTACACAACGCCAGTTCCAGCCGATCCGGCCAAAATCTGAGTCCGATGGTAAAGTAGCCGTGATCCTGCAGCAGCAACATGGTCGAAGGTTTGCCGACTTTTTCTTTTTTGATGCCGGCTTCCTGCACCAGTTGCAATCGAATCAGTTCATCGACCTGATTGGTGATGGTTTGTTTACTCAGAAACGTGGTCCGCGCAATATCAGCTCTGGACAGCGGTCCCTGGGTGGCTATTTGTGCCAGCACCAGCCGCACATTCACTGCTTTATTTTGTTTGGAATTCGAACCTAACATCAGAACCTTAGCTTATTTGTCACTTTGACCGGCTGGCCTGCATTTTTTACCTGCAATCGCGAAAAGGCAATGGCTTTGTCATTTCCTTTGATTAAGTAAAAATGATTGACATATTATTGTTGGTTGGAATATAAACAACTTAACAATAATTTCTGAGCAGGTACAGCGTGAAAATATATGGGCTAACAGAAGTCAGTCTGCTGTTGGGATACTTACTAAGACGGTCAGCACTGGCTGCAGTGCTGTGCTGTGGCGGGTTGATGTCAGCTGCTGCCGTTGCCGCAACAGCATCACAGGAGCCATTAGCAGATGCGGTGCCAGCCAGTGCTATTCAGCTCAGCGTCTCGCAGGTGCAGCAATTACAACAACAATCTTTGACTGCCGCTTTGGTCTGGCATGGCGCCAGTCCCTGGATCAGCGCCGTCACTGCGGGGGCAACTGCAGAGTTTAACCGGCTTGGCGTCAAAGTAGTGGCAGTGACAGATGCACAGTTTGATCCGGCCAGGCAGGTGGCGGACATTGAAAATGTCACTGTGCTTAAACCTGATTTTGTGTTGTCGCTGGTGGTCGACCCTGCCAGTGCCAAAGCCGCTTATCAGCAGTTGGTCAACACCGGCAGCCAACTGGTGCTGTTAAGTAACCCGATCCAGGGGTTTGTGCTGGGGCAGGATTACGCCGGGATCGTGACTGACGATATGTTTGGCATGGGGCGGCAGGCGGCAGATGTGCTGGCGCAAAGCTTTGCAACCGCAAGTCAGGATAAGCCCCTGCAAGTCGGCATGATTTACCATGATGCGGATTATTTTATTACCAACAACCGGGATCAGGCATTCCGGCAACAGCTAGCTAAATATCCGCAACTGCAACTGAGCGCCAGTAAAGGTTTTGTCCGTGAACAGGAAACTGCCGACATTGCAGCGGCGCTGATTTTACAACAACCCCAGCTCCAGGTGATTTATGTGTCCTGGGATGCGGCTGCTGAAGGCGTTGTTGAAGCGCTCAGAGCTGCCGGTCGCAAAGACATTAAAGTCATTACTCATGATCTGGGCGTCAATAACCTGCTGGATTTGGCCAAAGGCGGCAATATGCTGGCGACTGTTGCTGATCAACCTTATCTGATTGGCCAAACCATGGCCAGAGTGGCGGCACTGCGTGAGTTGGGGGTTAGTACACCCGCCTTTACCCTGGTGCCTTTTAATACTGTGACTCAACAGAATATCGCGGCAGGTTGGCAGCAGGCTTTTCAAAGTCCGCTACCGGCGCTGCTGCACCAACTGCTGGCCCATGATGGAGTGCAACCATGACCTCACTGCTTGCCCGTGTCCCACTGAAACAATGGCTGCTACGCCGGGATGCGTATATTTATTATATTTTTCTGTTGGTGCTGGCCATGTTTGGCGTGGTACTGCATGACACCGCGTTTTTATCGCTGGATAACCTGCTGAATATTGTCCGTCAAACCACGCCTGTGACAGTGATGGCGGTGGCGCTCTGCTTTGCGCTGGCGGTCGGGCATATTGATTTATCTATTGGTGCAGTCGTCGCCGTCAGTGCGCTGGTGGCAGCGTTGTTATTGCAACAGGGCAGTATTGCGCTGGCGGTTGCTGCTGCGCTCAGCGTCGGTGTGGTGGTCGGGTTGATCAATGGTTTTCTGACCGAAAAACTGCAAGTGTCTTCCTTGCTGATCACTTTGGGGACTATGAGTGTGCTGGCGGGCCTGGCCCGGCAACTGACCGGCATGGAATCAGTGCCGGTAGTCGATAATGATTTTATCTTCTGGTTCGGTGGTGGTGACCTGTTCGGCGTGCCGGTATTGTTGCTCTGGACACTGCTCGTCGCCTTAGCGGGTTATCTGCTGCTGAATAAATTGCGCTTTGGCCGGCACTTACTGGCTGTGGGTGGCAATCCGGCTGCGGCCAGAGCGATGGGAATTGGTATCCAGCGGTTACGGCTGCAGGCACTGATGATTTCAGCGCTGGGGGCAGCCCTGGCAGGCTTATTGTACGCCGGTCGGTTACAGGGTGCCCGTTATACCTTAGGTGAGGCCGATCTGCTGACGGTGATTGCGGCTGTGGCTATTGGTGGTACCAGTTTATTTGGTGGCCGGGTTTGTATCATCGGCGCTGTGCTCGGTTCCTGGTTGATGGGCATGATCAACAATGGTCTGATTTTATCCGGATTTTCCACCAATGAGCAGATGATAGCCCGTGGGGTGATTTTGATCCTGGCGGTGGCGATTGGGGTGAGGGAGGCGCGTCATGGTTAGAACACAGTTAGCTCAGGTTGCCTTGGAATTGCGGCATATCGGTAAAAGTTTTGGCGCCGTGCAGGCGCTAAAAGATGTCAGTTTCAGCGTGCAAAAAGGTGAAGTCGTGGCGCTGCTGGGGGACAATGGCGCCGGTAAAACCACCTTGGTACGTTGTATTGCCGGTTTGCATCAGCCGGATCAGGGACAAATATTACTCAATAATCAGCCAGTGATCTTGCATTCACCCCAGCAGGCCAGACAACTTGGCATTGAAACTGTATTTCAGGATCTGGCGATGGTGCCGGAGTTTGACATCAGTGCCAATATGTTTTTAAACCGGGAAATTCTCAGCAAAAACCCACTATTGCGCGCGCTTGGCTGGTTGGATCAGGCGGCAATGGAGCGACAGGCACGTAAGTCGTTGCACCGCCTCAATAGCCGCTTGCCAGACTTTCATGCCAAGGTGCAAAGTTTATCCGGCGGTCAGCGTCAGGCGGTGGCCATTGCCAGGGCGGTGAACTGGGGCGCTGATGTGGTGGTGATGGATGAACCAACCGCTGCTCTTGGCGTCGAGCAAAGCGCGCAGGTGAATGAATTAATTAAACTCATCAGTTCACAAGGCGTCGCAGTACTGTTAATCAGCCATAACATGCAGCATGTGCAGGAAACCTGTGACCGGGCCGTGGTGCTGTATCAGGGTCGTTCGGTGGCGGATGTGGCGCTGTCCGATGTCAGTAAAGAAGACCTGGTGGCATTAATTACCGGCGCTGCAGTCGCCGCCTGAGCAAGGAGCATCAGATGAAAACCTCTTCCAACCAAAACCAACACGGGCTCGAACTTCGGCTCAATCAGTTACTGGCCAGTCTGAGTCTGCCGCAAAAGGTAGGTCAGCTGTTTATGCTGGCTTTTGCTGGCCAGGACCTGGCCTATGCCCGCGAGCTGGTGCAACAGTTTCATATTGGCGGTTTTTATCTGACCGACGATAATGCGCCAAATCCGGCTGCGGCAGTGCAACTGGCCAATCAGCTACAACAGCTGGCGGCTCTGCGGCCTTGTGATGCGCCGCTGCTGCTGGGCGTTGATCAGGAAGGCGCCTGGGGTGTGCTGACACATGATACTGTGCTCGGGCCTGGTAATCTGGCGCTTGGGGTCGCCGATGATCTGACACTGACACAGGCCTTATATCAACAATATGGCCGGCAGATGCAACAACTGGGCTATAACACTGTGTTAGCGCCCTGTGCTGATGTGAATTCCAACCCGGACAATCCAATTATTGGCCAGCGTGCTTTTGGTGCCGAGCCTGCTCTGGTCAGCCGGCACGTCAGTGCTGCCGTGACGGCATTGCTGCAACAGGGCGCACAGGCTTGTGCCAAGCACTTTCCCGGCCATGGTGATACCGCCAGCGATAGCCATTGCGGTTTACCGGTCGTCCAGCTGAGTCGGCAGCAGCTACTTGACAGCCATCTGCAGCCTTTTATCGCTGCGATAGCCGCAGGTGTCCCCTTGATGATGACCAGTCATATTTTGTATCCGGCGCTGGATCCGGACTGGCCTGCCACATTGTCGCCTGCCATCCTGACAGGCTTGTTACGCCAACAGCTCGGTTTTGACGGCGTGATCTTAACTGACAGCATGAATATGGGGGCCATGCGCCGGCATTATTCGCCAGTGTCCGCCGCGGTGCAGGCGTTGAAGGCCGGTGCTGATATGATCATGCTCAGTGAAGAACATTACGAGAACGAACGTACCGATTATAAGCAACTGCAGCGCCAGACCATTCAGGGCGTGATTGCGGCAGTTGCACAAGGCGAGCTGGCCGAAACTGTGTTGGATCAGGCACTGCGCCGGGTGCTGCAGTTGCGTTATCAGCTCAGTAGTCTGCCCGCCACCGGGCTGGAGCCGGCAGATTCCTGGTCGTTGGAGCTGTCCGCAGCCAGAGCTGCGATGCGGTTGTTGCGCAATCAGGCCGGGCATCTGCCGCTGACAAAAGCAAGCTGCCAGACGCTGACGGTGGCTTTTGTCGCAGATCCGGCTGGCTATGATCGGATCTGCAACAGTCGGGGCATTGGACCTAATGATCCAATTCCGGCCAGTCAGGCCTGTTGGCAACAACTCCAGTTGTCGGCTGCAGCACAGGGGATCGGGGTCAATTTGTTAGCCTGGCCCCAATTGCAGCAACTGCTGCAAGGCCAGTGGCCGTTGCCGGCAGATCAGTTACTTTTACTGGTGACCGAAGATTATCCGTTGCCGGGGGAGCAACTGGATATCACCGCGCAGCAGCGACGAGTGCAACAAGCTTGTCTGTTGTGGCCGCAGCAACTGCTGGTGCTTGGATTACGCTCTGATACCGAACTGGCCTCGTACCCAGACCTAACCACTTACCTGTGTAGTTATTCCAGCCGGCGCTGCAGTGCTATTGCGGCCGCCAAGGCGTTATTTGAAATTAGTTAAATAAATCAGCATTTTAAACCATTAATTTCAGCGGAAAATACTGACTGAATTAATTAGTAAAATTAATTGACAAATAATTAGTAAAACAAATAGACTAAATTTTAAGCACAACAAAGTTCTGTCTTTGTGCATTCAGTTCACCTCTGGTCGCTGTTGAGTTTGGCGCCGCGGTGCTGCGGCGGACCGGCAGAATAACAACAAAAAAACGGGGAACTATCGATGAAAACAACACAACGAGGCTATCTGAGTTTATGCATAGGTCTGGCTTGCGGTTTGCCGCTGCTGGTGAGCCCACAGCTACAGGCACAACAAACCGGCAGTGCGCCGGCCGCTGAGCAGAACAAAATTGAGCGGATTGCGGTCACCGCCACCAAACGGAAAACTTACTTAATGGAAACTCCGGTCGCGGTGACGGCCTTTAGTCAGGATCAACTGACCCGCGGTGGGGTGAAAGAATTGCGCGAACTCACCACCGCTATCCCTAATACCCAGTTTGTGGTGTCCGGCACTGACTCTGGTATTCAGGCCTCTATCCGTGGTGTGCGCTCGGGCAATAACACCGAAACCGGTGATCCGGCGGTCGGGGTGCATATTGATGGCATTTATTCGCCACGGCCACAAGGTGCGCTGGCGTTGTTGTACGACGTGTCGCAGGTGGAAGTGTTACGGGGGCCACAGGGAACCTTATTTGGGCGTAACTCAACCGGTGGTTCGATTAACGTGATCCCAAATAAACCTGATACCACGCAGAATTACAGCAATCTGGTGCTGGGGTTCGGTAATTACAACCACAAACAGCTGCGCGGTATGACCAATATTGCGGTCAATGACAGATTTGCGTTGCGCTTTGCGCTGATGGCCGACCGGCGTGATGGTTATATCAAACAAGAGATGGATGTTCGTGATATCAACAGACCTGATTTAAAAGATCCCTTTACCGGCAAACCTATGGCGGCAGATGGGATTGCCGATACTGATCAGCGCGAAAACCATCAAGTCAGCAAAAAAGATTATTACACCAACTCAGACAAACAATCGATCCGGGCCCTGGCGCGTTGGATCCCATCCGATGCGCTGAGCTGGGATGTGACGCTGGAACATTTTGCCGACCAAAGTGCCGGCGAGTTATTTCTCAAAGATTGTGCCCAGGCTAAAGGCACAGTTGATCAATGTAACCAGCCGCAGTTTTACGCCAATATCAATGTACCGGGCGAGATGGATATGACCATCGATACCTTACGCTCTCACTTAAACTGGCTGTTGAATGACAGTTGGGCAGCCGATTACCGGTTCAGTCTGGCGCAGCAGGAACGTTACCAGCTGTTTGATGAAGATGCCGGTTTTGCTGCGGCGCCTGCTCGCGCCAAATTGGACAGTTTCAGTCATCCGTTATTATTTGACCGTTATGCCAGAACCAATGCCGAATTTGATTCCACTATTCATGAGCTGCAATTGACTTACAGTGCCAGTGATTTGAAATTTGTCACTGGCGTGTTTTCGATGCGGGAAAAAAACAAAATCAAATTTGATGTCGAATTGGTGCATGGTTTGCGTCATCCGGCACTGGGTTATCATCCGGCGGCTTTTTCCTATCCGCAGGATGACCGCCGTGCCAATGCCGATGCTGTGTTTGGTCAGTTGGATTACAGCCTGACAGAACAGCTACAACTGACGCTGGGCTACCGTCAAACCAAAGATAAAAAAATTGACAATGGTGGTGTTGGCTATGAGTTGGTGTTTAGCGATCAATACTACAACGGCGGTTATGATCCCAAGGTCAATGGTAGTATTCAGTCCAATCATTTAACCAATAATATGGGCACTTACCCGCCGCTGGGTCAGGTATTGACGGCAGGCCGGCGGACTTATCACACTGAGGATTGGCAAAAAGGCACCTGGAAAGTGGGGGCTGATTACCGGCTGCCGTCAGAGGATTTACTCTATGCTTTTGTCGCAACCGGCTTTAAAGCGGGCGGTTTTTTTGAAGACTTCGATATTTGTGACTGTGGTCAGTATTCCAATTTACCTTATGGCCCGGAAGAAGTGACTAACTATGAAACCGGCTATAAAGCGGCGTTGCTGGATGGTCGGATGAATCTGTCGGCCGCGCTGTTTTACAGTGAATATACCGACATGCAAGTGACCAACAATCAGAAAGTCGGTACCAGACCCGATGGCAGTGAAAAGTTCCACAATCTGACGACCAATATCGGCGAAGCCACAATGAAAGGGCTGGAACTGGAGCTGGATTATATTCCCTGGAGCAATGGCCGCATTTCCGGTTATGTCGCCTGGTTGCATGCCCGGGTCGACAATATTCCGTTTGAAGACAGTTATTATTGTGCCGAGCGGCTGGAGTATGGGCAGCAACCTTGTGCCGCTGGCCCGGTTGATATCAGTGGCAACAGTTTACCTTATGCACCGGACTGGTCGGGCACGCTGAACCTGCGGCACACCTTTGAACTGATGTCAGGCTTTGCGCTGGAACCACAGCTAAGCGCACATTGGCAAAGCAAAATGTACACGTCGCTGAATAATTATGACGGCGCACATTTATCGGACGCTCAGGCCGCTTACTGGAAAATTGATGCCTCAGTGAAACTGATGCCGGCCAGTGACAGCTGGTATCTGGAAGCTTATGTATCAAATCTGACGGACGAATATGTCCGCAACGCCAACTACTTCCAATTCCGCGATGGTTTTATCCGTTCAACCTATAATCCGCCACGGATGTTTGGTATGCGTTTTGGGTATAACTTTTAATCAACCTTGCTGGCGCTGACCTGAGGCTGGTTGCAACGCCTGAGCGCCAGGTTAGTGAACTGTATATTGTGTGGTCGGCAGACTGCAGCAGTGTGAACTGCCGCAGACTGCTGTTGCAGCGGCCCTGAAGATGTTGTTGGGTTTGTGCTGAAGCCCTGTTGAGTTCCCAACAGGGCGGTTTTACTTCCAGTGGTGTCAGACCCTGCTGTTTTGCCTCAAGCTCAAACGGCAACCTGCTAGTTGCCGGTAACATTTAAAACGCGCGGTTCAAAACAACAGCGACTGCCGGCGGACCTTTACTGCTTTAACAGCTCAGGTGACAGCGTCAGTTCGGCGTTTTTATTCACACCTACACCACGGTCAATAATGTTTTGCGCTATTTGTTTGGCTTCATCCAGGGAGTGCATCTGGTAAGTACCACACTGATACACGTTTAATTCCGGAATTTCAGACTGCTGTTGCACTGTTAACACATCAGCCATCGCTGCTTGCCAGCTATCGGCAACCCGCTGTTCGTCTGGCGTGCCGATCAGGCTCATGTAAAAACCGGTCCGGCAGCCCATTGGGGAGATATCAATAATTTCTACACCATTGCCATTTAAATGGTCGCGCATAAAACCGGCAAACAGATGCTCCAGGGTGTGGATACCTTTTTCGGACAGGATCTCCTGGTTCGGGACACAAAAACGCAGATCAAACACTGTAATGGCATCGCCGTGTGGTGTGGTCATCGTTTTTGCGACCCGCACCGCCGGTGCTTTCATGATGGTGTGATCAACGGTAAAGCTATCAAGTAATGGCATAACTGAGTTCCAAAAAAGTGTCTGTTTCATCGATTATACAGAGCTACGGTCAGACAGGCGAACTGGTTTTGTCTGTGTTAAGGCCCTGCGTAGCAAAAAATGCGCTCACTGGCGAAAAAAAAGCTGTGAAGTTAAAAAAAGCAAAAAAATTTGCCGCAATAACCTTGAATCGATCAGGGATTAGCCCCATTAACCGGTCAACACAATTTTAATTGTTCGAATTCAAGAGCGGAGTACAATCATGGGTAGAATTATTGGTATTGACTTAGGTACAACTAACAGCTGCGTTGCGATTTTAGATGGCGATCAGCCACGGGTCATCGAAAACGCTGAAGGTACCAGAACCACGCCTTCAATCATTGCTTATGCAGAAGACGGTGAAGTGTTAGTGGGTCAGCCAGCAAAACGTCAGGCAGTTACCAACCCAAAAAATACTTTATTCGCCATCAAACGCTTAATCGGTCGTCGTTTTGAAGACGCTGAAGTACAGCGTGACATCAAAATCATGCCATACCAAATTGTCAAAGCTGACAATGGTGATGCCTGGGTTGAAGTCAAAGGCAAAAAATTAGCAGCACCACAAATTTCTGCTGAAGTACTGAAAAAAATGAAGAAAACTGCTGAAGATTACCTGGGCGAGCCAGTAACTGAAGCTGTTATTACAGTACCAGCTTACTTCAACGATGCGCAGCGTCAGGCGACTAAAGACGCCGGCCGTATCGCAGGTTTAGAAGTTAAACGTATTATCAACGAACCAACAGCTGCCGCCCTTGCTTATGGCATGGACAAGAAAAAAGGCGACACCAAAGTTGCAGTGTATGACTTAGGTGGTGGTACTTTTGATATCTCGATCATCGAAATCGACGATGTTGATGGCGAACAAACTTTTGAAGTGTTATCGACCAATGGTGATACCCACTTAGGTGGTGAAGATTTCGACTCACGCGTGATCAACTACTTAGTTGACGAATTCAAAAAAGAACAAGGTATCGACCTGCGCAACGACCCGCTGGCGATGCAGCGGTTAAAAGAAGCCGGCGAAAAAGCCAAAATCGAGCTGTCGTCTGCCTCACAAACTGAAGTGAACCTGCCTTACATCACTGCAGATGCTACAGGTCCAAAACACTTAAACATCAAAGTGACGCGCGCCAAGTTAGAGTCACTGGTGGAAGATTTAATTCAGCGCACTATTGAGCCGCTGAAACAAGCATTAAAAGATGCCGGTTTGTCTGTTGGCGAAATCAACGACATCATCCTGGTCGGTGGTCAAACGCGGATGCCAAAAGTGCAGGAAGCGGTGACGGCGTTCTTTGGCAAAGAGCCACGTAAAGACGTGAACCCGGACGAAGCTGTTGCCGTTGGTGCTGCTATCCAGGGCGCTGTCTTGTCAGGTGACGTGAAAGACGTGCTGTTACTGGACGTGACGCCACTGTCATTAGGTATCGAAACCATGGGCAGCGTGATGACTGCACTAATCGAGAAGAACACCACGATCCCAACCAAGAAGTCACAAACCTTCTCAACGGCGGATGACAATCAGTCTGCGGTTACTATCCACGTGCTGCAAGGTGAGCGTAAACAAGCGTCTGCCAACAAGTCACTGGGTCAGTTTAACTTAGAAGGCATTCGTCCGGGCCGTCGTGGCGAGCCACAAATCGAAGTGACGTTTGACCTGGACGCTGACGGTATCCTGCACGTTTCAGCCAAAGATAAAGACACTGGCAAAGAGCAGAAAATCACTATCAAAGCTTCTTCAGGTTTAACCGATGAAGAAGTCGAAAGAATGGTACGTGATGCCGAGCTGAATGCTGAAGAAGACAAAAAGTTTGAAGAGTTGGTGCAAACCCGTAACCAGGCTGATGCTTTAGTGCATGCCACCCGTAAGCAGGTGGAAGAAGCGGGTACCAACCTGGCGACCAATGATAAGCAAGAAATTGAAGCGGCTATCAGCGCGCTGGAAAGCGTGATCAAAGGCAGCGACAAAGCTGAAATCGAAGCCAAAACGCAAGCATTACTGCAAGCTGCACAAAAACTGCAAGCTGCTGGTCAGCAAGGTCAAGCCCAACCAGGCGCTGACAATGCGAAAAATGCCGGCGATGACGTGGTTGACGCTGAGTTTGAAGAAGTTAAAGACAAATAATATTTGTCTGGTGAAGACCGCTGCATTAAGCTGCGGTTTTCAGCGCTGAACGTGAAGCGACCGCTGCGGCGGTCGCTTGTCTATCCGCTCACTTAACCTTGAAGCAGCATTATGTCAAAGCGTGATTATTACGAAGTACTCGGCGTCAGCAAAAGCGCCGACGACAAAGAAATCAAAAAGGCTTATAAGCGCCTCGCGATGAAATATCACCCTGATCGCACTCAGGGCGATAAAGCGATGGAAGAAAAGTTTAAAGAAGTACAAGAAGCCTACGAAATTCTGTCTGATGAGCAGAAAAAAGCGGCTTATGACCAATACGGTCACGCTGGTGTGGATCCAAACCGCGGCGGCGGTGCAGGTGGCGCCGATTTTGGCGATATCTTCGGTGATGTGTTCGGCGATATCTTTGGTGGTGGCCGTCGTGGCGGTCAGTCGCGTGCGCAACGTGGTGCCGATTTACGTTACAACCTGGAGATGAGCCTGGAAGATGCCGTGCGCGGCAAATCTGTCGATATTAAAGTACCGACCTGGGTCAGTTGTGACAGTTGTGATGGTTCTGGTGCTAAAAAAGGCACTCAGGCCAAGTCTTGTCCGACTTGCCATGGCGCAGGTCAAGTCACGATGCGGCAGGGCTTTTTCGCCGTCCAGCAAACTTGCCCAACCTGTAATGGTCGCGGCAAAATTATCCCGGATCCATGCACTAAATGCCATGGTGAAGGCCGGGTCGAAAAAACCAAAACACTGGCTGTTAAAATTCCGGCAGGCGTCGATACCGGTGACCGCATCCGCTTAACGGGTGAAGGTGAAGCTGGCATGCATGGTGCGCCGGCGGGTGATTTGTATGTGCAGGTGCATGTGAAAGACCACCCGATTTTTGTGCGGGATGGCAATAACTTAGCCTGTGAAGTACCGATCAGTTTCAGCATCGCTGCTTTAGGCGGTGAAATTGACGTGCCGACCTTAGATGGTCGCGTCAAACTGAAAATTCCGGCTGAAACACAAACCGAGAAAATGTTCCGTTTGCGCGGTAAAGGTGTGCAGTCGGTACGTGGTGGTGGTGTCGGCGACTTAGTCTGTAAAGTGGTGGTGGAAACGCCGGTGAATTTATCCGATAAGCAAAAGGATTTACTGCGTCAGTTGGATGAAAGCTGGGGCGGCGAAAGTGAAGCCAAACACCGGCCAAAATCGAAAGGTTTTTTTGACGGTGTAAAAAAATTCTTCGATGATTTAACAGGTTAACTGTTGAACTTTGGGTCAGATCCTGACTCGGAGTTGCCATTGACCTTGTTTACACCGCCGGCTGTTGCTGGCGGTGTTGTTTGTGGCCGGCACTGACCTGAAGGGACAGCGGCTATCATGGTGAAACTACAGAAAAGGAAACTGATGGTGCAGCAATTTTTTGCAAATCGAACTTTACTGGCGCTGCTATCGGGGGCTGCATTATTGTTGTCGGGTTGTGCTGAGTCACCGACGGGGCGGCCACAACTGATGTTGTTTGATAACAGCCAAGTGAGCAAACTGGGTATCCAGACGTTTGAAGAGTTAAAAAGTAAAACGCCAATCAGCAAAGATAATAAAGCCAATCGTTATGTACAGTGTGTGGCGCAAGCAGTGCTGAAAGTGACGCCGGAGAAGTATCAGGCCAATCCATGGGAAATTGTGGTATTTGAAAGCGACCAGGTGAACGCTTTCGCCTTACCCGGCGGTAAAATTGGCGTCTACACCGGTTTGTTATTGGTGGCAGAAAATCAGCATCAACTGGCGGCTGTGATAGGGCACGAAATTGCCCACGTGATGTCTGGTCATTCGAATGAACGCTTGTCCAGTAACCAGGCGGTACAAGCGACCCTTGGCGTGGCGGATGTTGCGTTAAGCGCCATGAATACCCGGTATAAAACTGAGTTATCCAGTGCTTTTGGTTTAGGTGCTCAGGTTGGCGTCGTGTTGCCATTTAGCCGGGTGCATGAAACTGAAGCCGATGTGATTGGGCTGGAATTGATGGCAAAAGCGGGCTTTGATCCTGAGCAATCAGTCTTGCTGTGGCAAAATATGGCCAAACAGGGCAGTGGTGGTACCCCACAAATTTTATCCAGCCACCCAGTGCCGGAAAACCGGATTAAAACCTTACAAAAGAACATGCCTGCTGCACTAGCCGCTTATCAAAGCCGGGTCGCGCAAGGCAGTGTGCCTAAATGTAACAGATAAAAGTTGAAGTCGTTACGCTGTTTCTTTGCCGGCTGGCCTGTCACTCGTTTGTCTCAGGCCAGCGCTATGACTGCAGTATGTTTAGCTGCGACGGCTCAACAGGATGGCCGCAATAGCAACCAGAGCCAGGATCAGGCAATAATAACTTTGCGTGACCACATCCCAGGGCGATAAGCCAAAACTGGCGCCTAATAACAGGGCTTGCGCGCCGTAGGGCACCAGCCCCTGGCTAATACAGGAAAAGATATCCAGTAAGCTGGCAGCACGTTTTGGACTGATGCCGTGATGTTCAGCCAAATCTTTACTGACGTCGGCCGCAATCACAATAGCGACGGTGTTATTTGCAATACATAGATTACTGATAAACACCAAAGCCGCAATGGCCAGTTGCTGGGCTTTATTGCCCGCTAAGGCTATTTTGCTGGCTAGGTTGGCGATATGACCGGCGATCCAGCTCAAGCCGCCTTGTTGCTTGACAAACTCCCCTAAAGCGCCAACAAACATCGACAGCAGGAAAATTTCCTGCATGCTGCCAAAGCCTTTAAAAATGTCCTTACCAAGATTTGCCAGTGGGTAATCAGCAAAGACCACTCCCTGTAAAGCAGCCAGCAAAATGCCAAGTAATAACACCACAAAAACATTCAGACCCGCCACCGCCAGTATTAAAATTGCCGCGTAGGGCAGTACACCTGTCCAGCTGAAGTCTTTGACTTCGATCTGACTTTGCGTATCCCCAAGCAAGCTAAAAATCAGCAAGGTCAATGCTGCTGCCGGCAGCGCTATTTTCAGATTTTCCCGAAATTTATCTTTCATTTCAGCACCCTGAGTCCGGGTTGCTGCAATGGTGGTATCGGAAATAATCGACAGGTTATCGCCAAACAT
>Ga0114982_1000718_pt1 | contig 17458 bp, 16 predicted proteins | sample Shrwel_input2_FT_FD_87183 | JGI IMG/M metagenome (GOLD analysis project Ga0114982, IMG submission 87183) | Subsurface microbial communities from deep shales in Ohio, USA - Utica-3 well 1 S input2 FT | ecosystem: Environmental > Aquatic > Deep subsurface > Shale gas/oil reservoir > Produced... | reverse complement strand
TGTAAGAATAGCAAAGCTATCGTCATCAGGCAAAGCCTGAGCATCAATTTGTTTTTCATGCAAATGAGTTTTTTAGTTGTTAAATATATTAATAATTCACCATACAAAAGTGAAAAATATTTTCAATAACCATAGGTAGAAAATTACTGATTTCCGTATTATTTTTCTAAAAGAAATTTTATGTACTTTTGAACAAAATACAACGTGTCATGACATTAGGAGATAAACTGAAGAAAGCAAGAATCGGGAAAAACCTTACGCAGGAATACCTTGCTGATGTGCTGAATGTTTCGCAAAAAACGTACTCCAACTTTGAGAACGACAAAAGCAAACCCGCTTTTGCACAGGTAGAAGATATAGCAAAAATTTTAGACGTAAGCGTTTTGGATTTTTTGAGTGGTGACAATATAACTGTAAATCAAAACGACAACGAAATTGCAATTGCTCAAAATTACGCAACTATTAATACTTCCGAAAAACTCATTGAGCAGTACGAAGAGCGCATAAAAGAGCTAAAAGAACAGATAGACTACTGGAAAAATAAGTCTGAGGGCAGCAAGTAGCCTTTCGCCTTTCCGGAAAGTTCTACACACCCTCGCAACAGACTTTCCGGTAACCGAGAAAGGTTGTCGCACCCTAGTAAGAAGCTTTCCGGTAAGCGAGAAACATCTCGCAACCCTGCGGCAAGGTTTCCCGAAAAATCATCACAGAACAAAACATTTTACACATATGAATGCCATTGAACTAAAATTACTTCGCAATGCAGAATACCTGCAATACGTAAAAGACTACTTAGGAATTATCAACCTGAACAATCCGGAATAGTTAGGGATTGATGCAAAACTTACAGTTCTCACAACCAAAGCAACAGAGCTGGAAGCATTGTACAAAAAAGCGCTCGCAAGCGAAAAAACACAGGAGCTATTAACTATAGACGAGAGAAGAGACAACGCCATTAATGGCATTTACTATTTTCTTTTGGGCTATAGCTATCATTACGATGCAGATATGCAACAGAAGTCTCAGCTACTCCTTGCCAATATGGCACTCTACGGCAGTGGTATTGCACGCCTCAATTATCAGGCAGAGACTGCCACCATTAATAATCTTCTCCGTGATTGGGAAAACAAACCCGATCTTGCAGATGCCATCACCACATTTAGTCTTACCTCTTGGGTAAACGAGCTGAAGACTGCCAATGAAGAATTCAATACCAAATATCTGCTTCGTACACAAGAGTATGGTGATGCCAGTCCCGAAACCATCAAAAGCAAAAGAGAAGAAACCAATGCTGCCTATTACGCATTGAGAGACAGGATAGATGCGCTTCACTTATTGGTAGAAACTCCGCCATCACCTTACGCCACGGTCATCAATCAGTTGAATGCGCTTACAGATCAGTACAACAATCTGCTGATTAACAGAACAGGTAATCCCTCACCAGAAACTCCTGAAACCCCACAGGTTTAAAACTCTTACAAATAATGAAGCCACCCAAAAGGTGGCTTTGCTGTATTTTATATAAGAATATAATCTGGCTATTTCTTTTGCCAAGACTGGTTGTCTTTTTTTTCAGAACGTTTGCGTCCGTTATCAATATTATATCCAAAACCAACCCCTAAAGTTTGTTTTAATTGAGTTTTTTGAATTTGATTATGATCGTACAATACATCTACCGTAATGTTTGTAGAGATGTATTTGTTAATTTTCATATTCAGAACTGCACCATACGCTAAAACCAGTCTTTCAGGATGATCCAGATAATTTGAAAACACAGAACCTGTATTGATGAGGCTTACATTCTCCATTAGTTTCAGTTTATACATTGCAGTTCCCAGGAAACCAAATTGAAATAATGATGAATCGCCGTCGTTTTTCAAGCCATAATTTCCTGCATATTGCAGTTCTTTATCTAAAACAAAAGTAATTCTTGCATTGGCAGGACGGAGTGTCATTGTAAAATTATCATTCGGTCGGTATGTTACACCCACTCCTACATTCAGAAATCCAGGAGCCATAAAGTTTGATATTTTGGCAGCATCGGGATTATTTCCATCTTCGTAACCGCCTGCAAATTGAGTTAACAGATTTGCACCCGCAGACAGATACCAGTTTTTCGCAAACTCTCTCCCGTAGTTGGTAGAAAGATTAATTACGTCTTGTGTTTTTCTTGTTCCTACACCTTTGGTATTGTTTTGTCCGTAGCCTAGAACAATCATATTTTCCCAAAGATCTTTTCCTTTTTCGTAGGTCATATTATAATTAATTCCGGCAAGCCAACCTACATTGTTTGCTCCGCCTCCAATCCAGTTTGAAAAGGCAGCCTGATTGAGCAATAAAGAATTCTGACCTTGGATAGACCACGCTTTTGTGGTATCAACTGCGGGAGCTTCAGTCTCTTGAGCACTCATGCCGATTCCGAAGCCAATCGAAATAAATAATAAAGTTTTTTTCATTTTGCAAAGATGATAAATGGTTAATATAAATATATCATTTTTTCAAAATAAATATATGTTTTTCATATAAAAACATTAACATGTGGTATAAATAATGTTTAATTAGATAAAATACATGGATTCATATTGTATATCGCAGTAATCATTCATTTCAACATTTTATGGAACTTAGAACAAAAAAAGCAACTCATTTCTGAATTGCTTTTTACTTTAATCTTCTTTAAAAATTATTTTTTTAACCACCATTGGCTGTCTTTTCGATCAGAACGCTTTACCCCATTATCAATATTGTATGCGAATCCTATCCCTAAAGTCTGCTTTAGTTGAGTTTTCTGAATCTGATTGTGATCGTACATTAAATCTAAAGTGACAATTGACGAGACGAATCTGTTGATTTTCATATTCAAAAGCATATTGTATGATAAAACCATGTGATCAGGATTATCAAGATAGTTTGAGAAGATAGATCCTGTATTGGTCATTTCAATATTTTCCATCAATTTAACCTTATAAATAGCCGATCCAAGGAAACCAATCTGCATAAGAAAAAAATCGCCGTCTGCTTTTAAACCATAATTTCCTGCTAACTGCAATTCTTTATCAAGTACAAAAGTAAATCTTCCATTGGCAGGTCTTAAGGTAACGGTAAGATTTTCATTGGGTCTGTAAGTGATCCCTAAACCGGCATTTACATATCCTGGAGCCATAAAGTTGGATATTTTCTTTGCTTCAGGATTATTCCCGTCTTCAAAACCTCCGGAAAATTGTGAAAGTAAACTTGCTCCTGTAGAAAGATACCAGCTTTTTGAAAACTGCCTTCCATAGTTGGTAGAAAGATTAAGCACATCCTGAGTTTTTCTTGTTCCCACTCCTTTTGTCGTATTTTGTCCGTAATTCAGGATAATAATATTTTCCCAAAGGTGACGCCCGTTTTCGTAAACAAGATTATAATTTGCACTTGCAAGCCAACCCACATTGTTAGCTCCACCACCTACCCAGTTTGAGAAGGCTGCCTGATTAAACATGACGCTGTTTTTAGCATTCACAGACCAATGTCGCGGTTTTTTTATGGTATCTACGGCAGCAGAATCACTAATGACAACCTGCGCAAAAGAATGCATACTAAAATACATAAAAAGTAAAACGAAAATCTTTTTCATAAATCTCAATTTTTCCAATTGCAAAAATAAGGATATAATGCGAAACAGAATGTTCACACATTTTCAAGGGTTTATAATGAAATGGTAGACAGCATAATTTTAAATTATTAAAAACTTAAAAACATTACTTTTTGTCTCAAATATTCTTTTAAAAATAAAATCATCGACAAATTTTCCGAAATTTATACTTGGCTTTTGATTTGACGCTTTTCCCGTATGTTTAAAAATGTAATTTACAAAAACGCAATCATCTCTCCTCTGCTAATGCTGAGCGCAATGTGGTTGGGATATTTTTTACAGATGCAAGGCTTTTTTGCAAGTTGCTTTGGTGCTATTATTCCGTTATTACCAGAAGGTTTATTAGGAATTATTACGGCACCACTACTCCACGGAAGCATCGATCATATTATCGGAAACTCCATTCCTATCGCTGTACTCATGTTTTTATTATACCAGTTTTATCCTTTGGTTGCCAATAAAGTTTTTATTTTAGGTTGGCTTTCAGCAGGTCTTCTGCTTTGGATGCTTCCTCCAATCGATATTTTAACCGGACAATATCTGTATACATGTACCATCGGAGCAAGTGGCGTTGTGTATGTTCTTGCATTTTTTCTGTTTTTTAGTGGTGTCTTCAAATGGAATATGACACTTCTTACCATTTCGCTTCTGGTCGTCCTGTATTACGGCAGTCTTATTTGGGGAATGTTTCCTGAAGAACTTTTCTACAATATGCAGGAACCAAGCAAAATTTCGTGGCAAGCTCATTTATCCGGAGCAATTGTAGGGAGTATTCTCGCTTTCGCTTTTAAAAATGTTGGCGATAAAAAGAAAAGATATATTTGGGAATTTCCGAACTATTACAGCGAAAAAGATGATAAACTTTGGCAGGAATATAAAGAAAATCATCCCGAAGATTTTTTAGAACTTCCTTATAAAAAAAATGAAGATATTTGGGATCATTTAGAAGAAATAAGAAAAAAATAATTCTGAATTTTCATTACATTTGATGAAAATAAACACAAATGTATTCTGAAGAACACCTCTATTCTATCGCATTACGAGAATGCAATTTTATCGGTGATATTAATTTCTACAAACTGGTTCGCAGTTTTGGCAGCGCAAAAAAAGTTTGGGAAACATCTAAAAAAGAACTCAGTAAGACGGACGGAATAGGAGCTAAAACAGTTTCAGACATCGGAAATGCAGAACATTTGAAGTTTGCTGAAAAAGAAATTCTTTTTTGTGAAAAAAATTCTATAAAAATCAATTTAAGACATCAGAACGAACTCCCTTTTTTACTGAAAGAATGTGATGATGCACCTGCAATTCTATACCAGAAAGGCAATTTTGACACTACTTTAAAACCGATAAGCTTAGTAGGAACCAGAAACATCACTTTATATGGTAAAAAATTTGTTGAAGATTTTTTTGAAGAAGCAAAATCACACCGGTTTATTTCTGTCAGCGGTTTGGCTTTAGGCGTAGATAAAGATGTACACGAAAATTCTTTAAAATATCAAATTCCTACTATCGGAGTTTTAGCTCACGGTTTCCATATATTATATCCTTCAAAAAATAAAAAACTTTCAGAAAGAATAATCGAAGAAAACGGCGGTTTACTTACAGAATTCAACTCTTCACGAAAACCGGATCGCGAAAATTTCATTCAACGAAACAGAATCGTTGCAGGTATTTCTCCTTGTACTATTGTTGTAGAAACAGCATTTGGTGGAGGTTCTATAAGTACTGCGACTTTTGCCAACACCTACAACAGAGATGTTTTTGCGCTTCCAGGAAAGATTACCGACAAATACAGCCAAGGTTGTAATCATCTTATTTTTCAGAATAAAGCATCAGCAATTTCTACCATTAAAGATCTTCTGGATTTGGCAGGATTTAATGAAAACAAAGAGAAAACAGGACAACTTTTTCCGCATTCTGAAGTATCCATACAATTATCTGAAAGTCAGGAATTAATCTATAAAAGCATTGCAGAAAACCCTCATATTTCATTAGATGATTTGGCAGAGAGAATTTCTATCGCTTCACACAAAATTCTGCCGGTAATTTTAGAATTAGAGCTTTTGGGTAAAGTAAAATCGTTTTCCGGGAGACAATTTATAGTAATTTAAGAATTAACGATTTCTTAATATTTCATTATTTAACAAATAACATTTAATTTTTAATAAATTTTAATTCATAATTATCAATTTAATAATATTCTGATTCATTATTATTGAATTTTCAGCAAATATCAAATAAGCTATTGTGAATCTTGAAAAAAAAATTAAATTTGTTGACATAATATTCAACCTTACCTAATATGGAACAATATAATATTGACCAGAAAATTCAGGAATTTATCGCTAAAATTGAAGCGAAAAACCCTAACGAACCGGAATTCTTACAGGCCGTAAAAGAAGTTGCAGTAACGGTAATTCCGTTTATCCTTACCAGAAAAGAATATACTGGTATGAAGCTTCTTGAGAGAATGGCTGAAGCTGAAAGAATTATTATTTTCAGAGTTCCATGGGTTGATGACAAAGGTGAAATTCAAGTAAACAGAGGTTTCAGAATTCAGATGAACTCTGCAATCGGACCTTACAAAGGGGGAATTCGTTTCCATCCGACTGTAAACCTTTCTGTACTTAAATTTTTGGCATTTGAACAGGTATTTAAAAACTCTTTAACTACACTTCCAATGGGAGGTGGTAAAGGAGGTTCAGATTTTGATCCGCAAGGAAAAACTGATATGGAAGTAATGCGTTTTTGCCAGGCTTTCATGCCAGAAATGTGCAAACATATTGGTCCTGAAACCGACGTTCCTGCAGGAGATATCGGTGTAGGAGCAAGAGAAATCGGATATTTATTTGGGCAGTACAAGAAAATAAGAAACGAGTTTACAGGAGTTCTTACAGGAAAAGGTCTTGCTTATGGTGGTTCTCTTATCCGTCCTGAAGCGACAGGATACGGAGTTTTTTATTTCGCTGAGCAAATGCTAAAAACAATCGGACAAACGTTTAAAGATAAAATTGTAACGGTATCAGGTTTTGGAAACGTTGCTTGGGGAGTTATTAAAAAAGTAAACGAATTGGGCGGTAAAGTAGTTACACTTTCTGGTCCGGACGGTTATGTTTATGATAAAGATGGTATCGATGGTGAAAAAATAGATTATTTATTAGAATTAAGATCTTCTGGTAATAACAGAGCTGAAGATTATGCTAAAAAATATCCTTCTTCTGTATTCTATGCAGGAAAAAGACCTTGGGAAGTGAAGTGTGATGTAGCAATTCCTTCTGCAACTCAAAACGAACTGCACCTTGAAGATGCTAAACTGTTGGTAGAAAACGGATGTGTTTGTGTAACTGAAGCTGCAAATATGCCTTCAACTTTGGATGCTATTAATTATTTCTTAGAAAACAAAGTATTGTTCTCACCAGGAAAAGCTTCTAACGCAGGTGGTGTAGCAACATCAGGATTAGAAATGACACAAAACTCTATCCGTCTGAACTGGACTTCTGAAGAAGTAGATGCAAGATTGAAAGAAATCATGATTGGAATCCACAAAGCTTGCAGAGACTACGGAAAAGAGGAAGATGGCTATGTAAACTACGTAAAAGGTGCAAATATTGCCGGATTCGTGAAAGTAGCAGAAGCAATGCTTGCTCAAGGAGTCGTATAAAATATAAAGGTCGGGAATGTTTCCTGACCTTTTTCCATAAAGCCTGTTCCCGGGATTATAAATGGGAAAAAAGTAATAGTGAAAGTGAAAGCATTGAATGTCCAGTTCAATGCTTTTTTTATTTTTATTTATTTAAATTATCCATCATTTTCTCAACAAACTCGAAAGCTGCGGGACAAATCACCGTGTTTTGTATCATGAGATGATTGATTTGATAGATTTTTTTTCTGTCGGTGTGAGGATATTCTCTGCAAGCTTTCGGACGAACATCGTAGATGGAACAGGTATTGTCATGATTCAGAAAAAAGCAGGGTAAATTCTGCAGCACTTTATCATTATCTTCGTCTACTCTCAGGAACTTAGCTTCAAAATCAGCAGACTTCATTCTGAGATGTTTAGAAATGCGCTCAACATCCTTTTCCGTATACAAAGGTCCCGTTGTTTTACAGCAATTGGCACATTGAAGGCAGTCTATCTTTTCAAATACCTGATCGTGCGTTTCCTGCACCATATAATCAAGATTTTTAGGAGGCTTCTTTTTTAAGGTCTCTAAAAACTTCCGGTGTTCTTTCTGCTTTTGTAAAGCCTGCTTTTTATAAGATTCTAAATTCATTATGCTTTCTCATTATCAAAAACAGGAATTTCTGCTTTCTCATAATCATTAATTTTATCAAGATCCAAAACTGTTGAATCTTTGTCGTTATCAGGATAATACATCGGGACAAATTTTGCTCCGTAGATGATTTCTCTCGAAACATAAGAAGATCTCTGTACAACCGTATTAGAAAACACTTCATCAAATGCACGAACGTGAATAATGATTTCAATATTAATATTTTTAAAATCATCTCCGGTAAATCCGTAAAAGGGAGAGTTCTCATCAATTTTATGAACAACCGTCCAATTGAGAGCTAAAGTATTTATTTTACTCAGCTGAGTTTCTAAGCGGTAGAAATTAGTTTTCAGATTATTATCACCTTCATTGATCTCAATTGCTGTAGAAAGTGTAACATCTGCATCTGTCAACGCATTATTCTTATACGGAGCCAATCTGAACATTAATGCCGAAGCATCGTGAAATGGAGCAATTACAGCAACATCAGAAAACTTAAGATACGCTCGAGGTCTAGAAAATCTTCCGTAAAACAAACCGGTTGCAATGGCAAAGGTAAGCAATCCGAGAAACGCTTCGAAAGTCGCAATTAAACTTGCTAAAAAACCAACCGGAGCTATCCTTCCGTATCCAACTGTAGTAAAAGTCTGCGAACTAAAGAAAAACACATCAATAAATTCATTCATCGGATCGCTTTTATCAATCCCGGTAAGATGTTCAACTCCAATAAGATAATATATTAATGCAAAAACCAGATTAATGAGAATATACATCACAACCAGATAGGTAATGAAGCGAAATGATGATAAATTCAGCATTGTATGATACCAACTTAAGCTGTTTAAAACATTTACACCTCTTCTTCTTACATTCGGAAGACCGTCTTTGTTGATGAATCTTCCCGAAGCACGACTTCCAAAACCACTGTTTTGGGTGTTTTCCTGTTTAATTCTTTTCTTAAAACCTTTTGCCATATTGAGTAATCATTTGTGTGTTTAATTATTTTAATCTCAAATTTAATCCGGATGTTTTTAGCTTAAAAAAGATAAATAACTTACAAAGATAAAATATTGTTTTTATGAATTTAAAATTAAATTTTAAGCTAAATTTGATGAATGAAAAAGCTGGAATCCAGAGAAGATATCGAACTTCTTGTCAATAGTTTTTATGCAAAAGTAGTAAAAGATGAAACGATTGGTTTTTTCTTTAAAGATGTTGTGAATGTGAATTGGGACAAACATTTGCCCAAAATGTACACGTTTTGGGAAACCATTCTTTTCGGACAAATGAGCTACAAAGGAAATCCTATGCAGATGCATTTTCCGATAAACGAAATAAAAGCAATGGAAAAACACCATTTCGCAAAGTGGCTCGAATTATGGAAACAGACGATTGAAGAAAATTTCGAGGGAGAAAATGCTTCTTCGGCAATTACAAAGTCTGAAAATATTGCCAATTTAATGGCTTATAAAATGGAAATGGCAAGAAAATAATTAATTTTCGATTATTCTTTTAAGGGACGATTACTGTAAAAATATACGCTGCAAGATTCACTAAAAGAACGGTTCCGTATAAAACATTTGTTTTCCCTCTACTTAAAGAGAGCATAACGATGAAAACAGATAGCGTGAGAAGAATAATATCTTTTTTATCAAGCCCCAAAACCAAAGGAATATCATACACTATACTTACTGCAGAAATCGCAGGAATTGTTAAGCCAATACTTGCCAAAGCTGATCCTAAAGCTAAATTTAAACTCGATTGTATTTTATTGTTTCTCGCAGCGCGAATCGCAGCCACGCATTCAGGAAGCAATACTACTGCCGCAATAATAACCCCTACCAAAGATTTTGGAGCGCCCATACTTTGCACCATATCTTCAATCGATTTAGAAAGACCTTTCGCCATCAAAACAACGATAACCAGACAGATAATCAAAAAGAAAAAACTTAGAATTGCCTGAGTTTTATTGGGAATAAAATATTCTTCAGAATCTCCTCCTTCTGGGACAAAATAACTTCTGTGTCTTACTGTCTGTACCATTAGAAACACTCCGTAAATCACAAGACAAGCGATGGAAACAAAGATCAACTGCGCGTCGTTGTAGTAAGGTCCGTTTACACTTGATGTAAAATTGGGAAGAACTAAAGTAATAACAAGAATAGAAACAATGCTCACCAAATAGGTTGTAGCAGAAGTACGTGCAAAAAACTGCTCAAAGTACTTTACTCCACCAACCAAAATACAAATCCCGATGATACCGTTTAAAATAATCATGACGGCAGCAAAAACAGTATCTCTCGCTAAAGTAATAGCTTGTTCGCCTCCCGCAATCATGAGCGACACAATAAGCGCAACTTCTATAATAGTAATGCAGAGCGCTAAAATAATTGTTCCGTAAGGTTCGCCTACTTTGTGTGCAACAACTTCTGCGTGATGCACTGCAGAAAGCACACTTCCGATTAGCAAAATGCCCGCAATAACATCATAGACAACTCCATTTCCCATGAAGCCCGTAAAGTAATAAATGACGGCAATTACAGGAAACAGATAAGTATAATTTAAAAATTCTTTTAGTTTCATAAACGTCTCTAAAATACATAAAATCTATGAGAAATCAAATATCAAAAGAAAATATTAATTTTATCTTAATGCCATAACTGAAAATCCAGAAAATCAGTCAGCATATGAAAAAGAAGACCAATGCCGATTATTCTTATATTTCCTTTAAAAAAGAGGAGCAAAAAATACACCGCAATTGCATAATATGAATGCAGAAAATGAAACCCCACACTTGCTCTGTCTGGATCAAAAACAGGATCAGCAAAAAGGTGATCCAGGTCTACAAGCATTGTTGACAGCAAAATAAGGTACGTTTTCTTCCAGTTATCTTTATAAAAAACCAAAGCTATAAATACCGGAAATATAAAATGCAGAAAATAATGAATGATTGATTTTAGCGATAAAAGATCTGAAAAAGCCATTAATTTTACATTTTTGAACAACAAAACAATTATAACATCAAAATTAAAGGAAGTTCATTTTTCTTCAGTTTAATTTTAATTAAATAATCCTGCGATTTGTTTCCGTAAAAAATATAATCAACATTTTTAAAAAATTCTTTATATGAATTGCCAAAAGTCTTGAATACAGAAAACAATAAAGGATTATTTTTTACGAAAATATAATTTTGTTTTCTAATATCATCATTTTTTACCGATTTTCGGGTAGATTTAATAGAAATCTGGTTTTTATTTCTGTGAATCGAATTCGGCTGAAACGGAATTGCCGTAAACTGACTCTGACTATTAATCCACTTTTTTTGTTGAAAATAAGTCCATGTTTTGTCTGCATCTGGAGTTTGAAGAATCAATTCATAATTTGGCTGAACAATTTTCTGATAACTGACTTTTTCAATTTCGTTAAAATTATCATCGTAACCATAACTGATAATCGTATCATTTATTTCTTCAAAATTCACACTCATTTTCAGACTATTAACCGATAAAGAATCTGAAATATTTTTATTAAGAACAGAGCTTATATTTTTAATATTATTCTGATCTAGTTCTGCTTTTAAAAACTCAGTTTTACTTTCTAAATCAGCAATTAAAGATTTAAAATCACCATAACTTTCACTGCTTTTTATTTCGATCTCGTCTTCATTCAAATCAATTGAAAAATTTCGGGTTCTTAGTTCTGAAATAAACGAAATGCTTCCAAAACTATCTTGCATAAAAGAATCTGCATTCAATACTTTATTTCTGAATTTCTGCGACAATGGCGATCCGATGTTTTTTAAATTTTGATCAGAGGTTCCGACAATACAGTTTTCACCTTCAATTTGAATAAAAAACCGTCCGTTTTTAAACCTGTCTTTTCCATCGTTAACAAATTCACGACTCTTTAAAAATGATGAAAACTTTTCTTTATTCTCGATCTCCAAAATGGTGTACCATTCGGAAATCTTTGTATTTTTCAGATGGAAAATTTGAAGAAAATCCGGAATTTTCACCCCGGATTTACTGAAAGATATTTTGCTTTTGTTTTTCTTATCGTCTTTAAGCCATTCTGAAGGATGCGTTAACAACTCAGAAATATATTGTCTTGTTACTTTTTTCACATCAACCAAAACAATGGCATCTGCATTTTCAGGGATAAATTTCAAGCTTTTATTTTTGTGAAAAAGCAAAAAATAAAAACTTGCCGAGAGCAACATGGTGATAACAAGAACTGTATATATTTTTTTCATGAAATGTTTGTAAGTAGGTGAAAGAAAGCAAAGATAAAACACTTAAAATCAGTTATTAATAAGCACAAAACAGATCTTTAATTATTTTGAATTGCTTAAAATTAACTGTTCTTGATATTAAGTTTTAAATAATATTTTTTATGAATGTCCGTAATTAGTAATAATTTAGTTTTTAACAGTTTGTTTGTCATTCCGGAGGAATTTAAACTGCTTTATTTTCAGTGTGTTGAGATTCCTCCGGAATGACAAAATGACTGCTGATTTTAGCGTTATGATTAAAAACGGACATTCAAAATATTTTTTAAAGTGTCGGAGTTTTCTTCTCGGCTTCTTTATTTTTGAAAATCTCATCAAACAAATCGAAGAAATACATTAAGCTGTTCTCAGAAGAATTGTTGATGTTATAATTCATTTCTGTTTCTATGCTTCCGCTTTTAGCTTCGGTTTTAAAATACATTTCGCCTACATTTTTCTTCAGCATATCCATTGTTTTTCTTTCCGAAGTCGATTTGAATTCTTTATCAAGACCTGTTAAAAGTTTTTGAATATCTAATCTTCCTGATAAAGGATATTTTGCAGAATCTTTCATCCATTTTTCAGAAAGAGAAGATGTGCTTTTAGCAGTAAGATTGTCTGTGGAAGTGGTAAGATAAACGATACCGTCTTTCACCGTGAAATACAACTGTTCTATATAACCGTTTTTGCCTTCTTTAAAAGAATAAAAATCTCCTTTTTTCGTAAAATTTTTAGCAAATTCTTTATTGGTCGTTAAAACTTCAAAAACACGTTTCCAGTAATTTTCGTTTTCTGTGGCGAAAGCAAAAGTGAAATCGGGAACCATTACCTCTTTTGTCTTTTTTACTTCTTTCTCGTTGTAGTCATTATCGTAATCAAAATCGGTATATTCTACTTTTTTAGATTTCAGTTCGTTTAAAACAAAGATTCCGTTTCCGGGTGCAATCTTGGCAATCGCTTCTTCGTCTAGCACGATTTTCATGGTTTCCATTACCAACTGCATTTCTTTCTGATATTCTTTGTCTCCTGCATCCTGAAGAAAACTGTACATCATGTCAAAATACTTGTATCCGTTGACATTCATTGCGTAATATCCGATGCTTTTATCGCTAATTAGTGCAGTCAGTTTTTTATTTTTCTTTCCTTTATAAACAGCCAGAATATTCTTTTGAGTTTCAGGATCTTTATGCTGATAATTGTTGACCAATCTTACCTTATCTTTATCAAAATAAAGATTGTAAGCAGTGTTTGAATTGTACATCTTGCTTAAAAATTGGGTGAAATCATAACGGCGGTACATATTTTTGTATAGACCTTCATTTAGAATTTTACCATAATCTGCATATACGAAAGCATCTGAATTGGCATCATGAAAATTCAGCATTTCTGCAGGAACATCAATTTCAAGATTAGAATTAAAGTATGTGTCAAAATTACTTTCTGCAATTCCTTTTACGATTTTGAATTTTAAAGCCTGCAGAGAATCCATTTCTTTTTGATATTCAGAATCTAAAGGATAAGCTTCGGTCTCTACATAATCATCCTGAGACGAAGGTGGCGCTGTTTCTACACTTTCTTCAGAATAGGGAGAATCTGTATTTTCTTCCGGCTGTTTTTTCTCTTCAGGATATTTTTGATGCTTTTCAAGATATTTGATATCTTTCTGATATTTGGCAATATCTGCATTATTAGATTTAATATTAGATTTTAGATATTTAATTTCTTCTTTCAGATATTCAATTTCCTCTTTGTAATCAAACGGTTTTATTTCTTCCTCTTCATACGCTGCAGCCGCACTGTCAACAATTACTGCAGCACTATCAACTGCAACAGCCACACTATCGACTTCATAAATGTCATTCCAAACATTTTTAGAGCGTTTGTTATAGTTAATTAAAGTAATCATTGCACGTTTGTCATTCCATGCAACAAAAAGATCTTCGTCCAGATCTACATAAGAATAATTGTTTTTCTTAGAAATCTCCAATCCTTTTTTCTTGCTTGAATTAATAAATTCCTGAAACTTTTCTTTATTATCTAACACAAAATGCGCAGTATAAGCTTGCACAGAATCTGTAATTCTCGCATAATGCTGTTGTGCTGCATCATACTTTATTCCTGTTTTAGAATAGTCATTCCAAGAGGGGTTTCCTTTCTCTTTTTTGTCGATTTCTTTTAGAAAAGGATTAAATTTTTCCCAATTGATTTTTTTGTTGAGCTGTTTTCCGTTGATTTCCATGTAAAAGACCGCATCAGACGGAATTTTCATACTATTTTGTGCAAAAGCGAGTGCAAAACCAAAGAGCAGAAAAGTAATTTTTTGTGTTTTTAAAAGTAGAGATTTCATATATAAATTTGTGAATTACTGAAATAGGATTGTATTCTGAATCTGTTTTTTCTGAAGGATAAAATCGAGAACGTTTCCTTCGAGCTTCATCGCTTTTTTGTTTGGCGAAAACTGATAAGCATTATTAGATTGAGATTTTACTGTATTTTCAAACTGCAGAATTGATGTGTATTTAGCATTATTAAAAACTTCTTTATCTGCTGTACTCAATTTGTCGTAATCACTTTTGAAAGTATTTATTTTATTTCTTACGAAAGATTTTTTAGCAGGATTGTGAGCGTAAATCTGTGTCGGAATCATTTTACCAAGAATATTTTTAGCTTTCAATTTCTCCAAACCTGTATTTATGTTCTCAATTTTTTTGAAATTGCAACTTAGTTTGATGATATAATTATCAAAATCCATCGCTGTTTTCACATTAGAAATACCGGGAACGCTTTTAAAAATTCTTGCAGCATCATTGATTTTGCTTTCGATTTCAGCTTTTTTAGGAACTTTTTTACCGTTAATGGTTTCCATTTTTGAGATGGATGCTAATCTCGTTTTGCTTTTGCTTGCATTAAGAATCAGCGAATATTCACCACTCCCGTCAGCTTTTACGTTGACTTTGTCTAAAATATCGAAACAGCTTGTGAGAAATAATAGGGGAAGTAACAACAGGATGCGCTTGAAGAAAATTTTCATTATTTACGTTTATAAAACAAATTTAATTAATTTTTTTCGATATGATGAAGATCATTCATCAACTAAACTCTGCCTTTTAGATAATCTTGCCTCAATTCTTCATCCAGCTTTTCGATAGCATAACGAAGACAGGTTCTTGGCATTTCTTTGTAGTATTGATTGAGATACGCAATAAGTTCAGATTCGTTTTTATTGCCCATTTCTCTCAGAAGCCAGCCATTTGCTTTGTGCATTAAGTCGTGTGGATGATGCAAATTTTGAGTCACAAATTTTTTAGTTAAATGAAAATAACCCTTTTTTATATAATGCATCGTTCCGACAACAGCAATTCTTTTGTGCCACATTTGATCAGAATCCGCAAGATTCTTCAACAGGTTTTCTTTCTGATTTTCAAAAGCATATCGACCCAAAATCTTGTAACAACTTGTATCAACCAAATCCCAATTGTTAATAAATTGTAGATGATTTAAATAAAATTTTACAATTTCATCTTTTACAGTCTGCTCTTTTGCTTTTTCAAATTTGGAGATTAACATCAACAAAGCCGTTAAACGATGTTCGTGAATTTCAGAAGAGAGCAGTTCGCTCAATTCTTTCAAAGAGATTTTTGAAAAATATTCTTTGGCTACTTTTCTTTGATCCGGAACAATTACGCCGATAAATTTGTCACCTTCACCGTATTCTCCTTTTCCCGTTTTGAAAAATCGAGGGAGAAACACAGCTTTTTCCGGAATGGCTAAAATAGCTAATGATTCTTTGATTTCTTTAACAATCATTGTTTTTGAATTTCAAGCAATTAATTACTCTCATTTAAAGCAATACTTTCTTGTTCCTGTTCTTCTTTAGCAATCTGTTTAGGATTGGCTACTTTAGCAATGGTAAGTCCCTGAACAATAATTGAAAACACCACTACACAGTAAGTAATACTTAAAATAGCATTGCTGTATTCATTTTTCGGAATCGACATTGCCAAAGCGATAGAAACACCACCACGAATTCCTCCCCAAAATAAAACCTTCACTGTTTGCGGGCTAAATCTTGTTCTGAAAGACATAAATTTTGTAGGTCCCCAAATAGAAATAAATCTCGCCACCAAAACTACAACAATCGCCAAAAGACCTGGAATTACATAATGATTCAAGCCTTTTATCATTAACAACTCAAAACCAATGAATAGAAATAAAACAGCATTCAGGATTTCATCAATCAGTTCCCAGAATTTTATTAAATAATCCTGAGTGATCGATTTCATTTTAAATTTAACATTAAAGTTCCCCATAAATAATCCCGCTGCAACCATCGTTAACGGACCGGAAACATGCATCTGTCTCGCTACAAGATAACCTCCCATTACTACCGCAAGTGTTACCAAAACAGAGATGATATAATCGTCAACTTCACGCATCAATCTTGAAGTCACCCAACCTAAGACGACACCCAAAAGCAATCCGCCTCCGGCTTCGTGGAGAAGAAGCATTCCGATACTTTCTATACCCAAATCTACTTCATTACCGACTGCCAATTGTAAAACGACCGTGAAAACTACTACCGCCATACCATCATTAAACAATGATTCTCCAGCAATTTTTGTCTCTAAAGATTTTGAAACATTGGCTTGTTTTAAAACACTTAAAACCGCAACAGGATCTGTAGGAGAAATCAGCGCCCCGAAAACCAAACAGTAGATAAACGGAATTTTTAAACCAACCAAAGGCAACAGATAGAACATCCCAAAACCTACAATAAAGGTGGAAATAATAACTCCCGCCGTAGAAAATATGAGAACCGGACGAAACTGTTCTTTAAGATCATTGATGTTAATATGAATTCCTCCTGCAAAAAGTAGAAAATTTAGCATCGCTCCCATAAGAACTTCAGTAAAATCTATGCTGTTCATCAGATTATTCAGATGTCCGAAAGTTTTAGGAAGAAAATTTTCGCCAAACAAGACCAAAATAATGGATACCATAATGGCAATTACCATGATTCCGATGGTACTCGGAAGCTTTAAAAATCTGTAATTGATATAGGCAAAAATGGATGCTAAAACGATAAGCGCCGAAAAAGAATAATATAATTCCAATGAATTGTTGTTTAAAAAATTAAGTCCAGATAAAGTATTTTAATATAAATTTTATCGTTGTCTTTTTCCCAGACATCGATTACGCTATCTGTAAGCGTTCGAGAGCTTCTTGTGTAATCCCGTCCTACATTCATCACATTAAGAAAAATATATTCGTCTCCTACAC
>Ga0114982_1000713_pt1 | contig 17518 bp, 7 predicted proteins | sample Shrwel_input2_FT_FD_87183 | JGI IMG/M metagenome (GOLD analysis project Ga0114982, IMG submission 87183) | Subsurface microbial communities from deep shales in Ohio, USA - Utica-3 well 1 S input2 FT | ecosystem: Environmental > Aquatic > Deep subsurface > Shale gas/oil reservoir > Produced... | reverse complement strand
GAATAAGTATATTGACCTGTAACTGGGTCGTATGAAACAAAATATGTTGGTGTTGTATTTAGGGTTAATTCTTGATTTACCCATTGTGAGGTTGCACTATCATAAACTAGAATGGTACCACTGGTCATCCCAGTAGCACCAGTAATAGTAACGTCAGTTAGATCATTTAGACCTAAATTTTCTAATGCTACATTTAAATTATTAAAATTAGCATCTAGCTCACCAAATGTTAGCGGACGTTGAAGTACATGCCTTAGATATATTACAGCCATTTATTATCGATATTAAACTAAAGATAAATAGTCTAATTTTCGATTAAGTCTAAATGGTGTTTAAAATAATCTTAGCTTATACTTAAAGTTATTTTTTCTTTTTTGGTATCATAACCAATATTAAAATGACATTCCTTTGGCATATTATTTTTTAATAATTCGTCAGACATAGGATCTTCAATATGTTTTTGTATTGTTCTCTGTAACTCTCTAGCACCATAGTTCTTATTAAAACCTAATTCAGCTAATTTTTCTTTTGCACTCTTTGAAATTTTAAATGTGTAATTAGATTCTTTTAAACGTTCAGCTAATTCATTGAGTTGCAAGTCAATAATTTTTAATATTTCATTTTCACCTAAGTAATTAAAATAAACAATCTCATCTAATCGATTTAAAAATTCTGGTTTAAATACTTTTTTTAAACTTTTTTCAATGATACCTTGTGATGATTTTAATGAATCTTCATCTGTCGAGAAACCAATTTTAACACCAAAATCTTGTACGTCTTTTAAACCAATATTCGATGTCATAATAATAATGGTATTCTTAAAATTAATTTTTCTACCAGAACCATCAGTTAAATGTCCTTCATCCAATAATTGTAATAAAATATTGAAAACATCTGGATGTGCCTTTTCAATCTCATCAAAAAGAATTAAAGAATATGGTTTATTTTTAACTTTCTCAGTTAATTGACCACCTTCATTATAACCAACGTAACCTGGAGGGGAACCAATTAATTTGGATGTGTTAAATTTTTCACCATATTCTGACATATCAATTCTAACCATAGCATCTTCACTACCAAAAATCTTTTCAGCTAAAACTTTTGCTAATTCAGTTTTACCAACACCAGTAGGCCCGATAAATAAGAACGAACCAATTGGTTTATTTTGTTTGCGAATACCAGTTCTATTACGTTTAATGGCTGAAGCGACTTTTTGTATAGCCTCATCTTGACCAATAACTGTATTTGATATTTCTTTATCAATGTTAATTAATTTTTTAATTTCATTTTGTGAAATCTTACTGATTGGAATCCCTGTCATCATAGATACAACCTCACAAATCATTTCATCTGTTACAATCATACGCTTACTATTGATTGTATCTTTCCAAAGTTTTGTTTCTTTTTCAAGTTCGCTTGTTGTTTTCTTTTCAAGGTCTCTTAAATCCGCTGCTTTCTCATAATTCTGGCTCTTAACGACATCAGTTTTTAATTTTTTAATTTCTTTAACTTTATCCTCAAGCTCTTTAACTTTTTGTGGTGGTTTAATACTAACTTGAGTTCTAGAACCAGCCTCATCTAAGATATCGATAGCTTTATCTGGGAATTCACGATTTGTTATATATCTATCAGATAATCTAATGATCTCATCAATAGCATCATCCGTATATTCTACTTTATGAAAATCCTGATATTTGTCACGAATATTCATAAGAATATCTTTTGTCTCAGATAATGATGGTGGGTTGACCATAACTTTTTGGAAACGTCTATCCAATGCACCATCTTTTTCAATGTGTTCACGATATTCATCTAAAGTTGTGGCACCAATACATTGCACTTCACCACGAGCTAAAGCAGGTTTAAATACATTTGCAGCGTCTAACGAACCAGAAGAATTACCAGCACCAACTAGTGTATGTAATTCATCAACAAATAAAATAATATTAGGGTTATCTCTAACCTCTTCCAATAAACCTTTAATTCTTTCTTCGAATTGACCACGATACTTAGTACCAGCAACCATTGAGGTTAAATCTAAACTCATTAATCTTTTACCTTGAAGCGGTCTAGGACATTCGTTTTTTGCAATTTTAATAGCCAACCCTTCAGCGATAGCTGTTTTACCAACACCAGGATCTCCAATCAGCACTGGGTTATTTTTCTTTCTGCGAGTTAATATTTGAGCAACACGTTCAACTTCAGCCTCTCTACCAATTATCGGATCTAATTTATCATCATTAGCTAAAGCTGTTAAATCACGACTGTAATTGTCTAAAATTGGTGTTTTTGATTTAACTTTGCTCTGTTGATTTTCGTTTGATGAATTTCTTTTACCGTTATCCTCATCAGAGAAATATGATGATGATACATTTAATTGCTTTAATTTTCTTTGTATGAAAGTTTTTGATATGCTATAATCTTTGATTATTTTAATAATAGCCATATCTAAATCAAATGAAACTGTGAAGAATAATTCAGCACTAATGAATTCTTCTTTGTTTTTAGTTTTTGAACATTGCTTAAGAACTTCTTGTAAAGGTAATTCAAAAGTTAAAATACTTTCTTCATTTATTTCGCTATCGTTGTCAGATTGTTTCTTGATAAAATTATCAATATCGGTTAGAAGTAAATCATAGTCAGATATCTTATCTTTTAAAATTTCACGAATTACGTTATCTGATACCATAATACCATATAAAACATGTTCTAACCTTAATTTACTGTCTCTATATTGTACAGCTATTTCACGACCAACGGTAAAGGCTTGCTTTAATTCATTTGACATTTTTTCTTTCATATTATATCTATTTTTGACAAAGGTAAGTAATAGATTGACATTTTCCAAATAATTTATTACTTTTGTTTCAAATAAATATACGGATATGGAGACAGTATTAATAAATTTAAAAAATGGTAAGGTTCAAACCCATGAAAATGTTCGAACAACAGTAATCAGTGGCAATTATTTAATTTTAATTACCAAGCAAGGTGAAGTTAACGTAAATGATGAAACAGAAGCTTACGTTTTAACAACAAATGAGATTATTGATTTAAACGAAGTAAGTAATTATACAGTAAAAACAAAAACAAAAAATTATGGTAAAGAGTAAAAACTACAACGGAAACAAAATTATCTGTGAATACGATAGTTCAAATTTAAAAGGAGCTGAGTATGACACTATTACAAAAAAATTAAATGTTACATTTGGTAATGGTATGAAGTATGAATATGATGACGTTTCGCATGAAACATTCGCTGAATTGAATTTATCTGAGAGCCAAGGCAAGTATTTCAACCAAAAAATAGCTAAAAATTTTACATATAGAAAGATATAAACCTATATTTACCAATATTATTATAATATAGTGAGTAATTAATAAAATTATAAAACTATTTATGAATAAATTAAAACTATGGATTCAATTTTAAAAAGTTTCAAATTAAGAGATCATCTAAACTCAGAAGTTTGGGTTGAGACAGAAACTAATAACTTTAATAAAATTAAGTTAAAGCCAGAAATCAGATCTGCTTTATTAAAAATAGCTAAAGACTTCATTGATTCTTTTAAAATGGAGTCTTTAGAGATTGAAGATGTTTTATTTGTTGGTAGTTTGGCTAATTTTAATTGGTCTGATTTTTCGGATGTAGATTTACACGTTGTTGTTGATAAAAGCAAAATAAGCGATAATAAAGTTATCGTTGATGAATTATTTGATGCTAAAAAAGCTGTTTTTAATTTAAAACATGATATTAAAGTTAAAGGGTATGATGTTGAATTATATGGTCAAGATATTACTGAAGAATTAGATTCTAAAGGTATCTATAGTATATTATTTAATAAATGGTTAGATATTCCAACAAAAGAAGATTTTAAATTGGATAAAAATGCTGTTGTTAAGAAAGTTAATGAATTTACAAAAGCGTTGGATATGTTAAGTAAAATGGAAAACTCTGATGATAAAATTACTAAAATCGATGCTTTTAAAGAAAAAATTCGTAAGTATAGAAAAAATGGTCTTAAACAAGGTGGTGAGTTAAGTAATGAAAATTTGGTGTTTAAGTACCTTAGACGCTCAGGTTTTATGGAAAAACTATCAGATTTGGGTGTAAACACAAAAGATTCTTTACTATCTGTCGAGAATATAGAACTTTAATAAAATAACAGATATTTATATTAAGAATAACTTTAACAAAAAATATTTTAAATTATGAGACCAATAGGTTCAGAAAAAATACAGGACACAGATAAAAAACTAGAAAGAATTCTAGAAATCGCTGGCATTAAAAAAGAAGTAATAAACGAGTCAATTCAAACTACTGGTAGATTGTCTAACGTTTTACACGAAGCTGTTGCTGCTGATGGTACTGAATATGCTATCGTTCAAGAAGAAAAGCATGTTTATATCAAAACAAAAAATGGTGATAATTATTCATATCTTTCTGGTGTTCAAAATATTCAAGAGCACTCTTATAAATCATACGCTGATGCGTTAAAACACCTTAACTTCATGTTTAAACAAATCAACGAAAACGTTGGTCAAGTTGACAACATTGACATGTTAAAAAAAAAAGTTTAGATGAGAAGTATGTCTTAAAATTAAAAAAGACATCATCTGAACCAACACCAGCTGCTACACAAGATTTTACCGATACAAATATTACTGAGCCATCTGGAGAAACACCAGATGGTTCTTCTGTTTCTAACGATACAGCTAATTTAGAGGCTGACTTATTAAATGGAACCGATACAACATCACCAACTGATGGAACAGAAGCCCCAGTTGCTGATGCACCAGTTGATGGTACAGAAGCCCCAGTTGACGCAACTGCAACAGATGGTACTGAAACGAAAGGTCAAGAAGAAGATCCGTTAAAAGCTATTCAAAAACTTACAGGTAAATTAGCACAAAAAATGCGTGACTTCGAAGAAAATATTTCGGATAAAGATATTAAATACACTTTAAATTCTATTATATCAGCGTCAGATATTAATAAATTAAGCGATGAAGATAAGGGTGATATAATTAAAAAAATTGAAGATAAGGACGAAGAGCAATCAACAGATAATGCTGAATTAAGTGAGGTTGAAGGTGATGGTGAAAATGATTCAAATTTCTACGATAAATTGTTAAGTGACAAAACGGTTAAACATATAATCGATATGGCTGATTTAGGTTTTGAAACAAAACATAACCCATCAGAAATTGCTTTTGATTTCTGTGAAGCTGCTTATGTTTTTATTCATGATTATAACGATAATACTGAATTTATTAATACGTTAAAAACAATATTACGTGATAACTCATTTAAACCAAAACCAACTTTAAACTCTAAAGATGATTTAGAATTATTTGGCGATGCGATTTATGATGCTTTAGTTAAACATGATACTATACACACAGAAAATAATGAAGTTTTACGTGAAATTGATTTTAACGAACCAGAAGACACATCAAGGTTTACTGCTAGTGGTGGACAAACAGTTGGTGAAAACGCAATAAACGAAAGACTAATTAAAATTTTAGAACAAGCCAGAAATAACGTAAAAAATAATTTAAATATTAAATAATGACAATGAATAGTAAACAAGGGTTAATTCTTAATGAATTAAATACAATGAGAAGACAAATGGGTCTCCCAACTCTAAATGAAAATGAATTATTGCATTTAGAATTAAATCAAATTGATTTAAATCCGCTTAGCGAAGGTTGGTGGGAAAACGCCAAATATACATTATCTAAATTAGGTAGGTATAAAGCTGGTGGTAAAATATTTGGTAAAAGTCAAACGGATGCTAAAGCAATTGCCCAAATTACCGCTTTATTGGATAAACAGGGTAATGAAGTAATTAAAGGTTTGGACAGAGCTATCAAACAAAAAAATCCAGAATTCCCAAATAACAAAAGTCAATTAGATTTTGTTAACACAGTAATAGAAATTGCAACTGTTTATGATTCATTAGTGGGCGCAACAAAATTAAAACCAGATGCACCTGGTTATTTACCAGTTGATGCTGCTAATAAAATTATTGAAGATTTAAGAGTTTACTCTCAAAAATATCTTGATGTTGATTTAACAGCAGCGTTTAGTGTATTCAATGAAGAAGAAGAGACACAAGAATCTATTGATGAAGCAACTAGCTCAGCACAACAAGCTGCAATCGCTATCAGTAAAAAAGAAAAAGGTATTGATGAAGCTGATAATAAAGCGGCTGATTTGAAAGCATCTAAAGCCCAAGCGGCTGGTAAATTTGCTGGTACGAAAGCAGCTATTAAGAAAGGTGAGTTAGATTCTTTTGATACTGAAAGAATGAAGACATTAAAATCTTGGAGATTACCATTAACATTATTAGGAACTGGGGCATCATTTGGTGCGTTAAGTTGGTTAGTTGAATATTTGTTTTCACCAAAAGAAATTACAACAGTAACACAAGATATTGTACAAACAAAAGCTGAAGCTGCGTTGGGGAATATTAATCCAGGTGAGGGTATGACTCAAATTATGAATAGAACCTTAGGTTTAAATCTAAGTCCTAGCTCTAACCCAAATGACGTTGTTAGTGCTTTATCTAAATTAGGTGGTGGTGATGCTTCAAAGGGTGTTGAAATTATAACACAACAAGGTGGTATATTCAAAGATCCAGCAGCGGCTAAAGCTACGTTAAGTGCAATTGTATCAAACCCAACTGAACACGGAACAACATTAAAACAAGTATTTGCTGGAACATGGTCTGGTACTGGTAAAGTAGCTGGTGATACGCTAGTTACACTATCTGGTGGTACTTTAACTGGTATGGTTACTAAAGCTGTTATGACTTGGGTAACTAAAAAAACTATTGTTGGTGGTAGTAAATTACTTATCGCAGCTCCAATACTTAAAGTATTAGGTATCGGATTATTGGCTGGTGGAGCTGCTGCGGCATTGGCTAGATGGAAAGGTAGAAAATCATCTAGAGCTCAAGTATTAAATGATTTAATTCAATATTTAAGACCAACTGAAGGTACAAAAGAAAACCCTCCTGTTATCGATGATAATCCAAAAGATCCAAAAAACCCAAAAGATCCAAAAGAACAAAAAGGTGGTGGTTCAGACCAACAGTTATATATAAATCTTAAAAAATATTTCCAAGATTTATTTAATTTTAAAGGTCAAGTTAATACTAGTACATACGGTCAAGGTGGATCTTCTAATCCAACAAAACAATATACTGGTGGTCAGAAAGTAACACAAAAAATTACGCAACCAAATGATATTAATGACATCATTAAATTAATGGAAGAAGATAACCAATTATTAGAGTTATTGGAAGGTTTAAATAGATTGGTTGAAGCTGATGATAGTTTAGGTAGGTCAATAAACGCTAAAGGTCAAGCAGCTAACGCAGCTAATAGTAATGATAAAGGTTTAGGTGATATCGGTTTGAGCTCTAACGAATTAAAATTATTTAAAACAAATGTTAATCGTTTATCTGGTATTATTAAAGCTATGAATAAATTTAGTAGTGGAGATAAAAACTTAAATAATTTAATTTCACAAGCTAAATCAAATCCAATATCTAGTATTGATGTTAACCAACTGTTAGTTTCTGACGATAAAAGTTTAAAAATATTTGTTAGTAACTTTAATAAAGCTTTATACTCAATCCAATTTAAAAATGGTAATAGTATAATGAGTCAATTAAAATTAGTTAACATTAATAAATTAAATGAAGCGGCTGAAAGAACACCAAGCAAAGGTGATATTAATAAAGTTTATAACTTAAGAAAAGATTTCTTAAAGAATTTACCTAATTACGTAAAATCGATGTACGCTGTATTCTCATATTTAATAGACCAATCTAAAAAAGGTACTTTAGGTCAAGGATCTGCTAACCAAAATAAAACAAAAACTAGTACCACACAAGCTCCTGGTGCAACACAAACATCAGCTGGTAAATCAACTCCACCAGAAGCACCTAGTACATCAGCAACACCTGAAGCTGGCAACGCACCAACTGAAACTGGTAGTGCTAATAAGAATGCTGGTAAGGATGGTACATTCTATGATATGAATGAAGATGTTCAATTAATGGATTTAATTGAAACGCACAATAATTTAATGGATATCATATTAGAAAATATGGATATGTTGAAAGAGTTTGGTGAAAACCAACCTGAAATGCAACAAGGTATGGAAGATGCCACAGTTAATAGCGACAGTGGTAGAATATTCACACAATTATCTATTGTCGTTCCAGAGATGAGTGGTAAAATTGCAAACGCATACAAACAACAATATGGTCAACAAATTAATAGAGTTAAATTGGCTAAGTTTTTACAAACGGTTTTAGGTTCTTTTGCTAAAGTACCTCAACAAAAAATGGTTCAATTAATTAATCGTGGTGATATGGATGTAACGGCTTATAAAAGAATGTTAAAAGATATTAAAAATTTAGAAGGTGACACTGAAACTGGTGCCGCAGAAGCTGGCGCTGAACAAGCAAAACAACCAGGTTTACAATACAACCCAGGTAATCCAGAAAAATTCTTACCTAATAAAGTAGGTAATTATGATTTAAGTAAAATTAATCAAGCCGCTAGAATTGCGTTATCACAAAAAGCTGCCGAAATTATCAGTAGAAATAATGACACAGAACAAAGTTCTGAAAATATGTTAACAGTCATCAAACAGTTAGTGGATGACATTAACAAAAACGGTCAAAGAACTATACCTACGGTATAATTAACCAAAGCAACATGATATGAAAAGCCAGAAATTTCTGGCTTTTCATATCATGTTGCTTTGGTTAATTATACCGTAGGTATAGTTCTTTGACCGTTTTTGTTAATGTCATCCACTAACTGTTTGATGACTGTTAACATATTTTCAGAACTTTGTTCTGTGTCATTATTTCTACTGATAATTTCGGCAGCTTTTTGTGATAACGCAATTCTAGCGGCTTGATTAATTTTACTTAAATCATAATTACCTACTTTATTAGGTAAGAATTTTTCTGGATTACCTGGGTTGTATTGTAAACCTGGTTGTTTTGCTTGTTCAGCGCCAGCTTCTGCGGCACCAGTTTCAGTGTCACCTTCTAAATTTTTAATATCTTTTAACATTCTTTTATAAGCCGTTACATCCATATCACCACGATTAATTAATTGAACCATTTTTTGTTGAGGTACTTTAGCAAAAGAACCTAAAACCGTTTGTAAAAACTTAGCCAATTTAACTCTATTAATTTGTTGACCATATTGTTGTTTGTATGCGTTTGCAATTTTACCACTCATCTCTGGAACGACAATAGATAATTGTGTGAATATTCTACCACTGTCGCTATTAACTGTGGCATCTTCCATACCTTGTTGCATTTCAGGTTGGTTTTCACCAAACTCTTTCAACATATCCATATTTTCTAATATGATATCCATTAAATTATTGTGCGTTTCAATTAAATCCATTAATTGAACATCTTCATTCATATCATAGAATGTACCATCCTTACCAGCATTCTTATTAGCACTACCAGTTTCAGTTGGTGCGTTGCCAGCTTCAGGTGTTGCTGATGTACTAGGTGCTTCTGGTGGAGTTGATTTACCAGCTGATGTTTGTGTTGCACCAGGAGCTTGTGTGGTACTAGTTTTTGTTTTATTTTGGTTAGCAGATCCTTGACCTAAAGTACCTTTTTTAGATTGGTCTATTAAATATGAGAATACAGCGTACATCGATTTTACGTAATTAGGTAAATTCTTTAAGAAATCTTTTCTTAAGTTATAAACTTTATTAATATCACCTTTGCTTGGTGTTCTTTCAGCCGCTTCATTTAATTTATTAATGTTAACTAATTTTAATTGACTCATTATACTATTACCATTTTTAAATTGGATTGAGTATAAAGCTTTATTAAAGTTACTAACAAATATTTTTAAACTTTTATCGTCAGAAACTAACAGTTGGTTAACATCAATACTAGATATTGGATTTGATTTAGCTTGTGAAATTAAATTATTTAAGTTTTTATCTCCACTACTAAATTTATTCATAGCTTTAATAATACCAGATAAACGATTAACATTTGTTTTAAATAATTTTAATTCGTTAGAGCTCAAACCGATATCACCTAAACCTTTATCATTACTATTAGCTGCGTTAGCTGCTTGACCTTTAGCGTTTATTGACCTACCTAAACTATCATCAGCTTCAACCAATCTATTTAAACCTTCCAATAACTCTAATAATTGGTTATCTTCTTCCATTAATTTAATGATGTCATTAATATCATTTGGTTGCGTAATTTTTTGTGTTACTTTCTGACCACCAGTATATTGTTTTGTTGGATTAGAAGATCCACCTTGACCGTATGTACTAGTATTAACTTGACCTTTAAAATTAAATAAATCTTGGAAATATTTTTTAAGATTTATATATAACTGTTGGTCTGAACCACCACCTTTTTGTTCTTTTGGATCTTTTGGGTTTTTTGGATCTTTTGGATTATCATCGATAACAGGAGGGTTTTCTTTTGTACCTTCAGTTGGTCTTAAATATTGAATTAAATCATTTAATACTTGAGCTCTAGATGATTTTCTACCTTTCCATCTAGCCAATGCCGCAGCAGCTCCACCAGCCAATAATCCGATACCTAATACTTTAAGTATTGGAGCTGCGATAAGTAATTTACTACCACCAACAATAGTTTTTTTAGTTACCCAAGTCATAACAGCTTTAGTAACCATACCAGTTAAAGTACCACCAGATAGTGTAACTAGCGTATCACCAGCTACTTTACCAGTACCAGACCATGTTCCAGCAAATACTTGTTTTAATGTTGTTCCGTGTTCAGTTGGGTTTGATACAATTGCACTTAACGTAGCTTTAGCCGCTGCTGGATCTTTGAATATACCACCTTGTTGTGTTATAATTTCAACACCCTTTGAAGCATCACCACCACCTAATTTAGATAAAGCACTAACAACGTCATTTGGGTTAGAGCTAGGACTTAGATTTAAACCTAAGGTTCTATTCATAATTTGAGTCATACCCTCACCTGGATTAATATTCCCCAACGCAGCTTCAGCTTTTGTTTGTACAATATCTTGTGTTACTGTTGTAATTTCTTTTGGTGAAAACAAATATTCAACTAACCAACTTAACGCACCAAATGATGCCCCAGTTCCTAATAATGTTAATGGTAATCTCCAAGATTTTAATGTCTTCATTCTTTCAGTATCAAAAGAATCTAACTCACCTTTCTTAATAGCTGCTTTCGTACCAGCAAATTTACCAGCCGCTTGGGCTTTAGATGCTTTCAAATCAGCCGCTTTATTATCAGCTTCATCAATACCTTTTTCTTTTTTACTGATAGCGATTGCAGCTTGTTGTGCTGAGCTAGTTGCTTCATCAATAGATTCTTGTGTCTCTTCTTCTTCATTGAATACACTAAACGCTGCTGTTAAATCAACATCAAGATATTTTTGAGAGTAAACTCTTAAATCTTCAATAATTTTATTAGCAGCATCAACTGGTAAATAACCAGGTGCATCTGGTTTTAATTTTGTTGCGCCCACTAATGAATCATAAACAGTTGCAATTTCTATTACTGTGTTAACAAAATCTAATTGACTTTTGTTATTTGGGAATTCTGGATTTTTTTGTTTGATAGCTCTGTCCAAACCTTTAATTACTTCATTACCCTGTTTATCCAATAAAGCGGTAATTTGGGCAATTGCTTTAGCATCCGTTTGACTTTTACCAAATATTTTACCACCAGCTTTATACCTACCTAATTTAGATAATGTATATTTGGCGTTTTCCCACCAACCTTCGCTAAGCGGATTTAAATCAATTTGATTTAATTCTAAATGCAATAATTCATTTTCATTTAGAGTTGGGAGACCCATTTGTCTTCTCATTGTATTTAATTCATTAAGAATTAACCCTTGTTTACTATTCATTGTCATTATTTAATATTTAAATTATTTTTTACGTTATTTCTGGCTTGTTCTAAAATTTTAATTAGTCTTTCGTTTATTGCGTTTTCACCAACTGTTTGTCCACCACTAGCAGTAAACCTTGATGTGTCTTCTGGTTCGTTAAAATCAATTTCACGTAAAACTTCATTATTTTCTGTGTGTATAGTATCATGTTTAACTAAAGCATCATAAATCGCATCGCCAAATAATTCTAAATCATCTTTAGAGTTTAAAGTTGGTTTTGGTTTAAATGAGTTATCACGTAATATTGTTTTTAACGTATTAATAAATTCAGTATTATCGTTATAATCATGAATAAAAACATAAGCAGCTTCACAGAAATCAAAAGCAATTTCTGATGGGTTATGTTTTGTTTCAAAACCTAAATCAGCCATATCGATTATATGTTTAACCGTTTTGTCACTTAACAATTTATCGTAGAAATTTGAATCATTTTCACCATCACCTTCAACCTCACTTAATTCAGCATTATCTGTTGATTGCTCTTCGTCCTTATCTTCAATTTTTTTAATTATATCACCCTTATCTTCATCGCTTAATTTATTAATATCTGACGCTGATATAATAGAATTTAAAGTGTATTTAATATCTTTATCCGAAATATTTTCTTCGAAGTCACGCATTTTTTGTGCTAATTTACCTGTAAGTTTTTGAATAGCTTTTAACGGATCTTCTTCTTGACCTTTCGTTTCAGTACCATCTGTTGCAGTTGCGTCAACTGGGGCTTCTGTACCATCAACTGGTGCATCAGCAACTGGGGCTTCTGTTCCATCAGTTGGTGATGTTGTATCGGTTCCATTTAATAAGTCAGCCTCTAAATTAGCTGTATCGTTAGAAACAGAAGAACCATCTGGTGTTTCTCCAGATGGCTCAGTAATATTTGTATCGGTAAAATCTTGTGTAGCAGCTGGTGTTGGTTCAGATGATGTCTTTTTTAATTTTAAGACATACTTCTCATCTAAACTTTTTTTTTTAACATGTCAATGTTGTCAACTTGACCAACGTTTTCGTTGATTTGTTTAAACATGAAGTTAAGGTGTTTTAACGCATCAGCGTATGATTTATAAGAGTGCTCTTGAATATTTTGAACACCAGAAAGATATGAATAATTATCACCATTTTTTGTTTTGATATAAACATGCTTTTCTTCTTGAACGATAGCATATTCAGTACCATCAGCAGCAACAGCTTCGTGTAAAACGTTAGACAATCTACCAGTAGTTTGAATTGACTCGTTTATTACTTCTTTTTTAATGCCAGCGATTTCTAGAATTCTTTCTAGTTTTTTATCTGTGTCCTGTATTTTTTCTGAACCTATTGGTCTCATAATTTAAAATATTTTTTGTTAAAGTTATTCTTAATATAAATATCTGTTATTTTATTAAAGTTCTATATTCTCGACAGATAGTAAAGAATCTTTTGTGTTTACACCCAAATCTGATAGTTTTTCCATAAAACCTGAGCGTCTAAGGTACTTAAACACCAAATTTTCATTACTTAACTCACCACCTTGTTTAAGACCATTTTTTCTATACTTACGAATTTTTTCTTTAAAAGCATCGATTTTAGTAATTTTATCATCAGAGTTTTCCATTTTACTTAACATATCCAACGCTTTTGTAAATTCATTAACTTTCTTAACAACAGCATTTTTATCCAATTTAAAATCTTCTTTTGTTGGAATATCTAACCATTTATTAAATAATATACTATAGATACCTTTAGAATCTAATTCTTCAGTAATATCTTGACCATATAATTCAACATCATACCCTTTAACTTTAATATCATGTTTTAAATTAAAAACAGCTTTTTTAGCATCAAATAATTCATCAACGATAACTTTATTATCGCTTATTTTGCTTTTATCAACAACAACGTGTAAATCTACATCCGAAAAATCAGACCAATTAAAATTAGCCAAACTACCAACAAATAAAACATCTTCAATCTCTAAAGACTCCATTTTAAAAGAATCAATGAAGTCTTTAGCTATTTTTAATAAAGCAGATCTGATTTCTGGCTTTAACTTAATTTTATTAAAGTTATTAGTTTCTGTCTCAACCCAAACTTCTGAGTTTAGATGATCTCTTAATTTGAAACTTTTTAAAATTGAATCCATAGTTTTAATTTATTCATAAATAGTTTTATAATTTTATTAATTACTCACTATATTATAATAATATTGGTAAATATAGGTTTATATCTTTCTATATGTAAAATTTTTAGCTATTTTTTGGTTGAAATACTTGCCTTGGCTCTCAGATAAATTCAATTCAGCGAATGTTTCATGCGAAACGTCATCATATTCATACTTCATACCATTACCAAATGTAACATTTAATTTTTTTGTAATAGTGTCATACTCAGCTCCTTTTAAATTTGAACTATCGTATTCACAGATAATTTTGTTTCCGTTGTAGTTTTTACTCTTTACCATAATTTTTTGTTTTTGTTTTTACTGTATAATTACTTACTTCGTTTAAATCAATAATCTCATTTGTTGTTAAAACGTAAGCTTCTGTTTCATCATTTACGTTAACTTCACCTTGCTTGGTAATTAAAATTAAATAATTGCCACTGATTACTGTTGTTCGAACATTTTCATGGGTTTGAACCTTACCATTTTTTAAATTTATTAATACTGTCTCCATATCCGTATATTTATTTGAAACAAAAGTAATAAATTATTTGGAAAATGTCAATCTATTACTTACCTTTGTCAAAAATAGATATAATATGAAAGAAAAAATGTCAAATGAATTAAAGCAAGCCTTTACCGTTGGTCGTGAAATAGCTGTACAATATAGAGACAGTAAATTAAGGTTAGAACATGTTTTATATGGTATTATGGTATCAGATAACGTAATTCGTGAAATTTTAAAAGATAAGATATCTGACTATGATTTACTTCTAACCGATATTGATAATTTTATCAAGAAACAATCTGACAACGATAGCGAAATAAATGAAGAAAGTATTTTAACTTTTGAATTACCTTTACAAGAAGTTCTTAAGCAATGTTCAAAAACTAAAAACAAAGAAGAATTCATTAGTGCTGAATTATTCTTCACAGTTTCATTTGATTTAGATATGGCTATTATTAAAATAATCAAAGATTATAGCATATCAAAAACTTTCATACAAAGAAAATTAAAGCAATTAAATGTATCATCATCATATTTCTCTGATGAGGATAACGGTAAAAGAAATTCATCAAACGAAAATCAACAGAGCAAAGTTAAATCAAAAACACCAATTTTAGACAATTACAGTCGTGATTTAACAGCTTTAGCTAATGATGATAAATTAGATCCGATAATTGGTAGAGAGGCTGAAGTTGAACGTGTTGCTCAAATATTAACTCGCAGAAAGAAAAATAACCCAGTGCTGATTGGAGATCCTGGTGTTGGTAAAACAGCTATCGCTGAAGGGTTGGCTATTAAAATTGCAAAAAACGAATGTCCTAGACCGCTTCAAGGTAAAAGATTAATGAGTTTAGATTTAACCTCAATGGTTGCTGGTACTAAGTATCGTGGTCAATTCGAAGAAAGAATTAAAGGTTTATTGGAAGAGGTTAGAGATAACCCTAATATTATTTTATTTGTTGATGAATTACATACACTAGTTGGTGCTGGTAATTCTTCTGGTTCGTTAGACGCTGCAAATGTATTTAAACCTGCTTTAGCTCGTGGTGAAGTGCAATGTATTGGTGCCACAACTTTAGATGAATATCGTGAACACATTGAAAAAGATGGTGCATTGGATAGACGTTTCCAAAAAGTTATGGTCAACCCACCATCATTATCTGAGACAAAAGATATTCTTATGAATATTCGTGACAAATATCAGGATTTTCATAAAGTAGAATATACGGATGATGCTATTGATGAGATCATTAGATTATCTGATAGATATATAACAAATCGTGAATTCCCAGATAAAGCTATCGATATCTTAGATGAGGCTGGTTCTAGAACTCAAGTTAGTATTAAACCACCACAAAAAGTTAAAGAGCTTGAGGATAAAGTTAAAGAAATTAAAAAATTAAAAACTGATGTCGTTAAGAGCCAGAATTATGAGAAAGCAGCGGATTTAAGAGACCTTGAAAAGAAAACAACAAGCGAACTTGAAAAAGAAACAAAACTTTGGAAAGATACAATCAATAGTAAGCGTATGATTGTAACAGATGAAATGATTTGTGAGGTTGTATCTATGATGACAGGGATTCCAATCAGTAAGATTTCACAAAATGAAATTAAAAAATTAATTAACATTGATAAAGAAATATCAAATACAGTTATTGGTCAAGATGAGGCTATACAAAAAGTCGCTTCAGCCATTAAACGTAATAGAACTGGTATTCGCAAACAAAATAAACCAATTGGTTCGTTCTTATTTATCGGGCCTACTGGTGTTGGTAAAACTGAATTAGCAAAAGTTTTAGCTGAAAAGATTTTTGGTAGTGAAGATGCTATGGTTAGAATTGATATGTCAGAATATGGTGAAAAATTTAACACATCCAAATTAATTGGTTCCCCTCCAGGTTACGTTGGTTATAATGAAGGTGGTCAATTAACTGAGAAAGTTAAAAATAAACCATATTCTTTAATTCTTTTTGATGAGATTGAAAAGGCACATCCAGATGTTTTCAATATTTTATTACAATTATTGGATGAAGGACATTTAACTGATGGTTCTGGTAGAAAAATTAATTTTAAGAATACCATTATTATTATGACATCGAATATTGGTTTAAAAGACGTACAAGATTTTGGTGTTAAAATTGGTTTCTCGACAGATGAAGATTCATTAAAATCATCACAAGGTATCATTGAAAAAAGTTTAAAAAAAGTATTTAAACCAGAATTTTTAAATCGATTAGATGAGATTGTTTATTTTAATTACTTAGGTGAAAATGAAATATTAAAAATTATTGACTTGCAACTCAATGAATTAGCTGAACGTTTAAAAGAATCTAATTACACATTTAAAATTTCAAAGAGTGCAAAAGAAAAATTAGCTGAATTAGGTTTTAATAAGAACTATGGTGCTAGAGAGTTACAGAGAACAATACAAAAACATATTGAAGATCCTATGTCTGACGAATTATTAAAAAATAATATGCCAAAGGAATGTCATTTTAATATTGGTTATGATACCAAAAAAGAAAAAATAACTTTAAGTATAAGCTAAGATTATTTTAAACACCATTTAGACTTAATCGAAAATTAGACTATTTATCTTTAGTTTAATATCGATAATAAATGGCTGTAATATATCTAAGGCATGTACTTCAACGTCCGCTAACATTTGGTGAGCTAGATGCTAATTTTAATAATTTAAATGTAGCATTAGAAAATTTAGGTCTAAATGATCTAACTGACGTTACTATTACTGGTGCTACTGGGATGACCAGTGGTACCATTCTAGTTTATGATAGTGCAACCTCACAATGGGTAAATCAAGAATTAACCCTAAATACAACACCAACATATTTTGTTTCATACGACCCAGTTACAGGTCAATATACTTATTC
>Ga0114982_1000711_pt1 | contig 17547 bp, 15 predicted proteins | sample Shrwel_input2_FT_FD_87183 | JGI IMG/M metagenome (GOLD analysis project Ga0114982, IMG submission 87183) | Subsurface microbial communities from deep shales in Ohio, USA - Utica-3 well 1 S input2 FT | ecosystem: Environmental > Aquatic > Deep subsurface > Shale gas/oil reservoir > Produced... | reverse complement strand
TTCAAGATGCACAGATTTTGCCTTGGTTACGTCATACAATTCAAATATTAGTCGTGGATAATGTTATGCTTGGGGTTTTTAGCCCTAAGGGTTTTTGGTTGGCGCAATCTGAGTATCTGGAGCAGGATGGTTGGCAACCAAGTTTAATTTCTGACTGCAATGACGTTTTTCAGCAGTCTTTTTATGATGATGAGTAGGACATGGCGACAACATTGAATCAAAATATTTGTTTTATTGGCGGTGGTAATATGGCGCAAGCCTTGATTGGCGGACTACTTTCTCGTGGTTTGCCAACAACACGTATTACGGTTTCTGATCCTGTAGAACAAATTCGTCACATCTTAGAAGAAAAAGGAATTGAGACGACAACAGATAATGTTGATGCAATTAAAAATGCAGATGTAGTGGTATTAGCTGTAAAACCTCAAGTGTTAGCAACGGTATTACAACCATTAAATAGTTTGTTGTCGGATAAACTCGTGATTTCAATCATTGCGGGTGCTGAAATTCAGACTATTTCAGATTTGATTGGTGGCAGCCAACGTATTGTACGTGTGATGCCAAACACACCCGCATTAGTACAAACGGGTGCACATGGTATTTATGCTTCTGAAGCGGTAGATGCTAAGGATCGAGAATTGACCAGTCAAATTCTTGCTGCTACAGGTTTAACGATTTGGGTGGATAATGAAGCTCAGATTGATGCAGTAACAGCCGTATCTGGTTCTGGTCCCGCTTACTTTTTCTATTTGATGGAAAGTATGATTCGCGCAGGTAAAAATTTAGGTTTAGATGAAAAAGTTGCTACAGCATTGACGCTTCAAACAGCGTTAGGTGCAGCGCAAATGGCAATTACCAGTTCAAATTCTCCGTCGGAATTACGTAAAAACGTGACCTCTCCAAATGGCACAACACAAGCAGCTTTAGAAGTGTTTGATCGTGCTCAAGTTTCACAAAATATTCAGGCAGCGCTTGCAGCAGCTCAGAAGCGTAGCCAAGAGCTCGCACAAGAGTTGAGTGACAAGACTAAATCGGTTTAAGTAGGATAAGACAATTATGGGTGCAAGTTCTGCGCTAATTTTTGGTGTTTTGATCAATGTTGCGATTTTATTGGTCTTTTTCCGTTTTCTAATGCAATTGGCGGCAGTGAGCCCATACAATCCAGTTGTGCTTTCTACGGTGAAAGCCACTAAGATTGTTGATGTTCTGAGTCGAACTTTGCCAACAGTAGCTAGTGGTCGTGTTAATTTAGCCGCGATTGCCTTATTAATCGTACTGTATTTACTCAAAATTTTTGGGTTAATGTATTTATCGGGGCAAATGCCGCATAGTGCCATCTATCTTGTGGTTACGACATTTGTGACAATGATTCAGGACTTGATTCGTTTTTGTCGATATTTAATATTTGCTACGATTATTTTAAGTTGGGTGGTGATGTTTACACAAACACGCTCACCTTATATTGAGGTTATCCAAGAGCTTGCTGAACCATTATTGGCTCCTTTCCGTCGTTTATTGCCAAACATGGGGATGATCGATCTTTCTCCAATTTTAGCATTCTTAACTTTATACATTGCTGAAATCTTAATGAACGAAGCAGCTAAGGCACTGTTAATGGGTCTTTAGAATCATTCAGTGAAATAAAAAAATGGGCTTTCGCCCATTTTTTTATTTCTTAATCCATTTTTGCCGTATGGCACTGTTCAGTGGATTAGAAAAAAATCTGGCAATCAAAGCACCCAGTCCAATCGCAAGAATAAGATAGACCAACAATAATAAAAGTTTAATGTTGCCCTCGGTTACGGCAGGCGTATAAAACAGCTTGAAGAAACCTAAAATAATCAGATGGAATAAGTAAATTTCATAACTATTTCTGCCGATGTTATGTAGTAGTTTGAAGCGTTGTATTTGATCAGTTTTCTTTTCATTTGCTACATTCGCGAGAATAACGATTGCCGTCGCCAGTGCAAAAAAGCTAATTCCCCAAATCGCATTTTCTTTGATAGATGCTGAAAAATAAATGATCAGCATGAGAACTATTGCAATGGATTTGAGCCATAACCATGTTTGTGGTTTAAATTGGAGTTTCGGTGCAATCAATGCTGCAATACAGCCGAAAGCAATTCCATCAAAGCTTGAAAAATAATGATATAAATACGCACCATTTTCTGCGCCGAAATGCAAATATCTGAAATAGGGCGCAAATAGAATCAGCGCACAACAAACAATGATAAAAAATGATTTTTTCCTAAATAATAATGCTGTGAGTGGAAAAAGTAGATAAAACACTTCTTCTACAGATAAAGACCATAATACGCCAAGTACATAATTAACCCAGCCATTTTCAATAATCAGGATATTCATCCAAAATGTCAGTGCTGCTATGTTTACCGTTGATTGAGACACGACGATGTCATTTGGTGCTTGAGTCATAAAAGGTTTAAGTTCAAATGCACCTAAGACATTAACTAGACAGATCAATAAAATCATCGTCGGCATAATCCGAGCAAATCTTGAAATATAAAAATCTCGACTATTGATTTGATTCAACGTTCCGTAACGTTTAAGGGTGTGCGAAGTGATTAAATAACCTGAAATTACAAAAAACATCGTTACACCATAGTTACCATTTCGAGCTAAAAGGGTAGTGATGTTTTCACCAAAAATTTGGAAATTAATTGAGGTATCAAATAGCTTGTATGGAATGTTGAAGTGATGCAGTAGAACCAAAATAATTGAAATGAAACGTAAGCTGTCGATGGAATAGTGGCGGTTGAATTGAGGTTGATTAAAGGACATATTGCATTCCTTTCTCCTATGCGAATTAATTTTTATAGGCTATTCTTTATTTTCAGTGTTCTTGTAGCGCAGGAGCATTTAGCCCCTGTCTGCAAGAAACATTCTTGGTTAATATGATTATTATGGCTTAATGAGCAGCATCCCAGTTTTGCCCCTGACCAACTTCAACTACAAATGGCACTGAGATTTCTAAAACAGATTGCATCACTTCAGCAATTTGTTTTGAAAGTTCATTTGCGATTGCAGCATCAGCTTCAAATACCAATTCATCGTGTACTTGAAGTAATAATTTTGCTTGGTCTTTAGGTAAAACTTTATCGACTGCAATCATCGCCAGTTTAATGATATCTGCTGCGCTGCCTTGTAAAGGTGCATTGATTGCAGCACGTTCAGCTGCCTGTTTGATCATTTTATTACTTGCTAAAATATCAGGCGTATACAAACGACGACCGAGTATAGTTTCTACAAAACCTTGCTCGCGCGCAATTTGGCGTGTTCGTTCCATATAGTCGAGTACACCTGGATAGCGTTGGAAATAACGAGCAATATAGCTACGTGATTCTTCACGACTAAAACCAAGTTGACGAGTCAAACCGAATTCTGACATACCATAGAGTAGTCCGAAATTCACGGCTTTCGCTTGACGACGTTGATCATTGGTCACATCTTCAATCGCAATTCCTAAGACTTCCGAGGCAGTACGACGATGTACATCTTGACCTTGTTGGAAGGCATGGACTAAGGCATCATCTTGAGAGAAATGCGCCATCAAACGTAATTCAATTTGTGAATAATCGGCTGCGAGAAGTACCCGACCTTCGGGAGCAATAAAAGCTCTACGAATTTGACGACCAATTGGAGTACGAATCGGAATATTTTGTAAATTAGGGTCGGTAGAAGATAAACGACCTGTTGCTGTTAATGCTTGGTGATAACTGGTATGAACACGATGTGTTGAATCATGTGACTGCTCAACCAAACGATCAGTATAGGTATTTTTTAGTTTTGCTAAGCCACGATGTTCTAAAATCACTTCTGCTAAAGGATGTTCAATTTTCTCTAAAATACTTTCACTGGTGCTGTATTGACCTGTTGCAGTCTTTTTACCGCCTTTAAGCCCTAGACGATCGAATAGAACCTCACCGACTTGCTTTGGAGAAGCGATATTGAATGCTTCACCAGCCAGTTCAGTGGCTTTGTTTTCCAAGGTTTGCATCGTTTCAGAAAATTCAACACTGAGTTGATCAAGAAAAGCATGGTCAAGTTTAATACCATCTTCTTCCATACCTGTAAGCACACGAGCCACAGGCATTTCGATGTTATGCAGAATATGAACTAACTCAGGTGAGCTTTTCAGTTTTGCTGCTAAGACTTCATATAAACGATAAGTTACATGCGCATCTTCGGCTGCATAATGTGCTGCAACTTCAAGTTCAATTTGATTAAAGCTTTTTTGTTTTGCGCCTTTCCCCGCAATTTGCTCAAAAGTTGTGGTCAAATGACTAAGATAAACTCGAGCTACGTCATCCATACCATGTCTTGTTGCCGCAGCATTAAACACATATGAAGCAAGCATGGTGTCAAAATACCAACCTTGAATGCTAATACCATGATTGGCAAAGATATGAGCATCATATTTCAGGTGATGCCCAATTTTCTTCACTTGTTCATTTTCAAGTATTGGTTTAATTTGCGCTAAGATTTGCTCGCGATTGAGTTGCTGAGGCGCGCCTTCGTAATCATGAGCGACAGGTACGTAGTAAGCGTCTTTAGCATCGAAGGCAACGGAAAAGCCAACTAACTCTGCAATACGATAATCTAAGTTGGTTGTTTCCGTATCAATTGCGAAGTGATCAGCTTGCTGCATGCGTTGCAACAATTGATCCCAATCGGCTTGTTCTAATACAGTATGATATGTCGCTTCACCTAACTGATCATCTTGACTCGATAGATTGGCATGATCTTCTGTAGTCACTTGTTCAGTCTTTTGCTCAGCTTTAACAATACTTTGAGATGTTTGTTGATAAGCCGATGTATTCGGGTTGTTGGGATGATCTAAAGATTGTAATTGATTACGAAATTCTAGTTCAGTATAAAGATCACGGAGATGATCAATATTTGGATTCGATAGTTTAAGGTCATGCCAATCTAAGGCTAAATCTAAATCGCAGACAATACTCGCAAGTTGGTGATCAATTTTTATATTCTCTAAATTATCTTTAATATTTTGGCTAATTTTGCCTTTAAGCTGATCTGCATTAGCGATGATATTATTTAATGAACCATATTCATTAAGAAGTTTAGCCGCAGTTTTCGCTCCAACACCTGGAACACCCATGATGCCGTCAGATGCATCACCCATCAGAGTAAGATAATCAATGATTTGATGTGGATGTACGCCAAATTTTTCAAAAACACCGGCTTCATCCAAAACACGCTCTTTAAAACTATCTTCAAGTTTGACGTTTTCATTTACTAATTGTGCCATGTCTTTATCGCCTGTAGAGATAAGAACATGATGACCTTCAGCAAGTGCTCGTTTGGTTAATGTACCAATAATGTCATCGGCTTCAGCACCGGGTAGGCTATATAAAGGAATGCCTTGTGCTCTGATAAGTGCATGTAAATAAGGAATTTGTTGTGACAATTCTTCAGGCATACTAGGACGATCGCCTTTATAGATTGGCGATAATTTATGTCGAAACGTTGGCTCAGGCGTGTCGAAAATTACCGCCATGTGGGTCGGTTGAGTACGACGCATTAATTTCTGAATTGCTGAAATTGCACCACGAATTGCGTTAGTGTGTAGACCAGTAGATGTGGTTAATGGTGGTAAGGCGTGAAAAGCACGGAATAAAAAATAAGACCCATCAACCAAGACGAAAGGTGGCATTGCACACATCCTAATTATAAATTAGCTGCCATTTTACGTGAAAAAGCATGGTCTGTCCTTGTTGCAATAAAAAGTGATGACGATCTATGTCGTTTAAAATTGCAGAATTTTGTATGTAAAAATAGCTGCTTATCGAGTGATCAAGTAAGATAGTTTAAATAATTTTGTCATAATTGATCTAAGTCTATGTATAAAAAAGACAAACAGGGAATTTTTATTGTCCTCATTGCTTTGACAATGTTGCTTGCGACTTCAGTTGCTTTTAATTGGCATGCAACCGTGATTGCAGCTGCGATAGGACTAACTGTTGTTATTGTACACACACTCTCTGAAATTCATCAGCGTTTGAGGCTGCTTGAACAAGCTGCGCCAAGTTATTTTGCTCAATCTACAGGGATTGGAACACAGAAAATTTTAATTTACAGTTCAGCGTTGATTGCACTTTTTGCTTATGCAAATACTTGGATGTGGTTGGCTGGTGGTGCATTACTGGTGTTGATTTTGTGTTTGATTCAAACCATGAGCGTATTTCAAACTCGGCTATTACATTTAGAACAATACGCAGTTTCAAGACCTGAAAATATTTCTACACAACAAGTGACAGAACCTCTAACTATTCAAACGCATACAGATTTAGCTGAGCGGGTAGAAATGCCTTCTTCTCGCATGAATCAGCACCCTGCATGGATGCAAGCAGATCATCAACAGCTAATTCAAAATCAACAAACTGAAAATAATTCTGAATATCAAGTTCATCAACCCGTTAAACAGCCCGCTTGGTGGCAGCCTGCAATCGATTGGATGATACATGGCAATCCAATTTTACGTGTTGCTGTCGCTGTTTTGATGGTTGGTGTGATTTTACTATTACGTTTTGCAAGCGAACATTGGCAGTTGAGTTTAGGTGTTAAGCTCAGTTTTATCGCAAGCGCAGGTATCATAACCACTGTTGCTGGTTATTTGCTGCAAAAGAAAAATCGATTATTTGCAGTTGCTTTACAAGGTGTGGGTTTAGCGATTGTATTCTTAACTTTAACTTTCTCACATCATTTTGAGGTGATTGCAAGTTTAATCACAGCCAGTGTTCTATTTGTTATTTTATTATTGGCGACTGTTTATCTGAGCTTGAAACAACAAGCTTTGTATTTAGCTATTTTAGCTTTAACAATGGCTTATCTCGCTCCTTTAGTGATTCCTCATACACATCCTGATGTGATTTTCTTATTTGGCTATTATTTTGTGATTAATTTAGCTGTAGTGGCGGTTAATTTTATTCAGCCTTGGAAAATTCTTCACCAAATTGCTTTTTTTGCCACTATGTTTATTGGTGGCGCAACGATTGCAATCTATGCAGAAACTCAGCAATTCAATACTTTAGATTTGATTCTGTGGCTACATATCGCTTTATTTATTTGGCTTAGTATCCGTTATAGCCAATTAATGCTTAGGGCTCAAATTCAGGATGCTCGTGTTGATTCTGAAATCAAGAGTGAATCTAAACACTTAGAGCCGATCTTAGATGTTGGGCTTATTTTTAGCGTACCTGTGTTGGGTTTTTCTCTACATGCTTATCTCATGCACAATTCGACTCTAGCATTGACGCTTGGTGCAGTTGGATTAGCAATTGTTTATATCTCATTAAATATATGGATTAAACGACAACACCCACAACTTTCTATCTTAGCAAAAAGCTTTTTTATCCTTGCCATGGTATTTACAGCATTGATTTTTCCATTGGCGAAAGGTGCACATTGGACATCCGTAGGATGGGTGATTCAAGGAACGGCATTGATTGTGTGGGGCGTGACTGAGCGTTATCGTTTGAGTCGCTATATTGGTGTAGCTTTAGTTTTACTTAGTTCTATCGCGCTGCTTTTTCAAGTTTGGTCAAATGATCATTTCCCGATATTGAGCACGGTTATTTTTGCGTTAGCACAATTTATTTCAGCTTTCTATTTATTGCACTTTCAAGAAGTGGAAAAATATTTCAGTGCACGAATGCTCAGTGCAATTTTCCTTATTTTAGGTATGTATGCTGGGGCTATTGCTGGTGTTGAGTACATGCAATGGCAGCAGTATGGATTAAGTCCTTACATAGCAATAGCGGTAGTATTGCTTGGATTGTTTAGTTTAGCCGTTCATTTTAAATCACGATTGCAGTGGGCGAGCGTACAACTCATTTTAATATCAGGTTTGCTATTTTTAGTTTATGCAGAAAGTTTTGACATAAATGTATATGCAAACATGGCTTGGCCAAATATGTTGACTCAAGCGAGTTTTGCGATTTCTACTGTGGTCTTGGCTTTAATACTACTGAATCTAAAAATTGACACTTCAAAATGGCACTTAACGCTATGGTCTGTTTTAGTTTGGTTGTGTTTGGCGAGTATCGGTTTAGCTATTTTCCCAATCATGCCTTTATTATCACTTGCGCTGGTTCCAATCCTTTATAGTATTTGGTTATTGAAAACTGGAAGAACAACATTATTACACCAACTACCCGTGTGGGGATTCAGTCTTTTTTGGTTGGTAGTGGTGAGCTTAGACCCATATTCATCTGAGCAATATTATTTTATAACGCTATTAAACTTCACTGATATTGCATCTCTCTTGGTATTTTGGGGTTTAATTTGGATTATTTACCATCATGATTTTAGTACTGAACAATCTGTAGAATGGGGCTTTAAAGTTTCGACGATTCTTGTTGGTTTATTGGTACTGAGTAGTATTGTCGTGCGGGCTATGCATCATTACTTCGGTACGCCGTTGTGGGGCGTAGAAATTTGGTCTAATGGTGATGTGCAACTCAGTTTAACGCTGCTTTGGGTGGTTTTAGCCTTTATTCTGATGACCTTTTCAAGTCGCCGTCACATTCGACAAGTTTGGTTTGTGGGTGCTGCATTATTGGGGATCGTTGTCGCTAAGCTTTTGTTATTAGATCTATCGCAAAGCGGTACATTAACTCGTGTCATTTCATTTATTGGTTCAGGTGCAATCATGCTTGTGATCGCTTATCTTGCACCATTACCGCCATCGATTGATGAACAACCCAAAGAGTCGTAATTATTTTTCTTTGGCTTCTTTTTTGAGTTCTTTCTGATTGGCATATTGATCGATTTCATCTTCTTCTAGAGGCAGAGGTCGATCAATTAATCCCATTTTCGGTACAGGAATTTCAATTTCATTTTCTAAGAAACCATTTCGAACACGTTCTTGCATTTCATCACGTACTTTTAACGCATTTTCTTGACGACACCATACAGCAAATAGAAGTTCAATCGACGATTCTCTAAAGGCGGTGACTGTGACAGTTGGTTTTGGATCATCCATGACCAATGGATACTTTGATGCGACGTCTAAAAGCACTTGTCTTACTTTGATAATATCTTCATGGAAATTAATCGCTAACGTGATTGGAATACGCCGTATCGGAAACTTTGATAAGTTCATCACGGGCGTTCGAATCAGTTGTTCGTTTGGCAAACGGATATAGACATTATCGAGTGTTAATAGTTTAACAGAGAGTAAATCAATCGAAATCACTTCACCTTCAATGGTTTGCCCACGAATTAAGGTGATCTGAATGGTATCGCCAACTTCAAATGAACCTTCGCCAATTAAAAATAATCCACTAATCAGGTTTGTTGCAGAGGTTTGCGATGCGAAACCGAGCGCGACCGTTAAAATCCCTGCTGCACCTAAGAACACGCTGAGTTTAAATCCTGCTTCTCTTAAACTCGTCATAATGAAGAGTAAGAAAATAAAGTAGAAAATTCCTCTACGCCACAGTAATCGTTGATGAGCATTAAAACGACTACCAATGGTGCGAATAAACGCATTTGAAATAATTCGAGCAATTACAAAGCCAATAAAAGCTAAAATAATGGCGACGAGAATTTCACTCAGTCGTTCAAAATTAATATTGGTATATAAGCTGGTGATGCTGGATGCGACATCTTTTGGGATATTGGTATCGGACATGGCATCCTCTTAAAAAAACGAATCAAACATATTAAATAAGTTACTGCCTGGAGCGCGAGGCGGGTGTACATAAGACACTTCACCTGCTTGGGTCGGGGTTTTATTTTCAATCCGAATACGCGCAGGATGTTCAGAACCTTCGTAATAGACCTTGATTTGTGACGTCCATAAACGTCCTGTACTTTCACTATAAAATAATGGCAGTGCAGGAACAGGGACGTTCATACGATCAAAACGTAATTGATGTTGACTGGTATTATGGAACTCAATCGGTGTAACCGCACGGAATGCACGAGGTTTGAGTAGGTTTAAATCCGTTCGACCATCCACAGAGGTTGCATAGCAAATTTCGCCCTGCTGCGGATTTTTACCAAACCACGTATCTTTGGGTTGAATGACAGGTATGTCGAATAATGGCTCTGAAAGCCCATTGACTAAGCCAGCAATCCATAACGGGGTGCTGATATACAAGGTTCCACGTTGCCCAGCAGGAATGTAAATAGGATCAACAGGTTTAATTACCACAGAGCGATCAGACAAGCGTGGCATCAAATGAAAACTACTATTGGTTTTGTGAAACATATAGCGTTCAATTTTTGCTGGATGTGGCATAGCAAATTCGGTATCAGTTAAGATTTTCCATTGTTGTTCGTAGTCATGCTGAGATTGAGGGCGATGGTATTCCAAGCGCCACTCTTTTATTCCACGCGTAAGACGGAATAACAATGAACCGAATTGCCAAGCTTTGGCTTGCTGAAGTTCAAATTGTTGCTCACCCCACCATTTTAAAGTATTGGAATGGGGAGCTTGATATTGATTATTTTGAGTCAAGTTGCAAAATTCCTTTGTGAGTATGCTAAACAGACTTCACGCTGTAATCTCCTTAGAGTACACTCAACCATCTCTTTCATCATTATAAATTGTGATGCAAATACTTAAACAAATACAAATTCCTTATAGTTTTGCTAAACGACATGGCGTTTTATTACGTTATGAAGGCGATCAAGTTTTTATCGTGCGTAAAAAGGACACTGCACGTATAGCATTGCAGGAAGCTCGTCGAGTTTTGGGGAAATCAGCGAATGATCAACTTTGTACTGATCAAGAGTTCCATGCTTTATTAAGTTCTAGCTATGCAGGCGATACAGGTGAATCGCAACAGGTTGCGGCGGGTTTAGAGGATCATCCAGACCTACTCAGTTTGGCGGATCAAGTTCCTGAAGCAGAAGACTTAATGGACCAAGAAGATGATGCGCCTATTGTCAGATTGATCAATGCATTGTTGTCAGAAGCAATTCGTGTCAGTGCATCCGATATTCATATTGAAGCTTTTGAGAAAAAACTTTCAGTACGCTTACGTGTAGATGGTCAACTTCGAGAAATTGTTCAGCCACGCCGTGAGTTAGCACCATTATTGGTATCACGTATTAAAGTCATGGCTAAACTGGATATTGCAGAAAAACGAATTCCGCAAGATGGTCGTATTTCATTGCGTTTAGCTGGGCGTGAAGTGGATGTCCGTGTTTCGACATTACCTTCATCACATGGTGAGCGTGTGGTAATGCGTTTACTTGATAAGCAAGCTGGGCGCCTGAACATGGTTCATTTGGGTTTGATGCAAAATGATTATGATCGTTTGACACAATTGGTGCATCGTCCACATGGCATTATTTTGGTGACTGGGCCAACAGGTTCGGGTAAAACCACAACGTTATATGCCGCACTTTCTGATTTAAACGACAATACGCGTAATATTTTGACAGCTGAAGATCCGATTGAATATCAATTAGAAGGGATTGGGCAGACGCAGGTTAACACCAAAGTCGATATGACCTTTGCCCGTGCCTTAAAGGCGATGTTACGTCAAGATCCTGATGTGGTTATGGTCGGGGAGATCCGAGATCTTGAAACTGCTGAAATTGCAGTTCAAGCATCACTCACAGGTCACTTAGTACTTTCTACCTTACATACCAATACTGCAATTGGTGCGGTGACTCGATTAAAAGACATGGGTATTGAGCCATTCTTATTAGCTAGCTCATTGATTGGTGTTATTGCACAACGTCTTGTTCGCACACTTTGTCCGCACTGCGTGACATGGCGTAAAGCGGATGCATTTGAGAGACAAGTGTTTCAGCATCTAAAAGTAGATGAGCATATGGAATTACCAGAGCCACATGGTTGTGAACGTTGTTCACATGTTGGCTTTAGTGGACGAACAGCAATTTATGAAATTGTGCCTGTTGATGAATCCATGCGCCGACTAATACACGGTAATGCCGCTGAATATGAGCTAGAAAATTATGCTCGCCGTCATGCTGCATCGATTCGTGATGATGGTTTATTGAAAGTTTTGGCTGGCAAGACAACCTTAGAAGAGGTTCTACGTGTGACCAATGAAGCGGCAGAAGAGTAAGTTTTAAAATAGTTACTAAAAAAGCAGCAAGGTTAATTTTGCTGCTTTTTTTATAAATTTAATTATGCAGTAACGATATTAAAATTCACATCGATATTGTTACGTGTTGCATTTGAATAAGGGCAAACGATATGTGCTGCTGCTACTAATTGTTCTGCTTCAGCTTGTTCTAAACCAATTAAATATACATTTAACGTCACTTCAATTCCGAAACCGTTTGGGATCGGACCAATTCCAACTTCACCTTCAACATATGCATCTTTTGAAATTTTTAATTTATCGCGATTTGCTACAAATTTCATTGCACCAAGAAAACATGCAGAATAACCAGCTGCGAAAAGTTGTTCAGGGTTAGTCACTGCTCCACCAGCACCGCCCATTTCTTTTGGCACACCTAATTGAACATCTAACACACCATCTGATGATGTAGCTCGACCATCACGACCACCTGTTGCTTTGGCTTTTGCTCGATATACGACTTGTTCTAGAGACATGATTATTATTCCTGAATTAATATTGAGTTCAATTAAATCGTACACGATATAAAATCAAAAACAAGTAATCAAATTGTAAAGAGGGCAATCACTTGGTTAGATTGTGACGTAGTTCTGCAAGTTGGTTTTTCAACTCAAATAAAGTCTTTGGACTACATGAAGCAGCTTGGGCAATCTGATGTGGAATATCAATAGCTTGTAATTGTAAATCTATACCTTGCTCAGTGAGTGAAATGATCACCAGTCTTTCATCTTTTTTTGAGCGTTTACGATGAATCAGTTGTGCAGACTCTAGTTTTTTTAAGATAGGTGTTAATGTCGAAGACTCTAAAAATAATCGATCACCAATTTCAGAAACAGTAACTTGATCTTTTTCCCATAAAACCAACATTACAAGATATTGAGGGTAGGTAAGTTTAAGCGGCGCAAGCAACTGTCTATAGACTTGGTTGATTGCTAAATTAGTCGAATAAACTAGAAAACATAACTGATTATCTAATAATAGTTGTTGGTGTTCTTCACCCATGCAGCTCTCAATAAATAGTTAACTTTACTCAGTATATATTGGTCTTAAAGCATTGATTAAGCAATTTTAGAATCAATCAATAATTGAAAGGATATTCAAAAGCATATATTGCCAACTTTATTTGATTTTGGAATTACCAAAGATCTGCAATTTTCTTTAATAGTTTCGCTCTATTTCGTGCTGTAGGATTATTTGGATTAGCTACTGTTTGTTGTTCAAAATATTGTTGCCAAAGTTGGATCATCTCTAAAGTTGTTCCTTTCTGCTTTATGATGATGATGTCTTCGCGCTTGATATTTTCTAATCGTTGTCTCGCTCCTTCAGCACCAGTACCCCAACCAATTATCCATTGTCCAAAACTGTTTATAGATAAATTTTGCGGGGTGGGTAATGTGTTTTGTACTTGAGTGGATGGATCAATTAAGACATCATCTGTCATTGCATGTATGTGTGCTGTTGTCCCTAAAAAAAAGAAGAAAGGAATAAATTTATACATAGATAGAGCTTGAGGCAATTTAAGTCCAGATGTTACACGGTTCATGGTGAGAAAATGTTGAAACTTGTTCTACGATGATTATTAATTCTTATTAAATCATCATTCTAGCGATCATGCATGCATAAAATATGATTAGGTTAGTCAGTTATTTTTATAATTATAAATTTTCAATGGAAGAAATGAGGGCTTCCAATAGGAATATATCAATAGCTGATTAATTTTCGATGTTGCATTAATGGCATGGATAGGCGAGTTGATTCCTGTTCTTTGATATCGAACGAGTTGGTAATTAATGCCTGACCTTCATCTTTGACGATTTGTAATAGTTGACCGCGACTGTCGGTAATGCCTGAATGTCCCCAAGTTTGGCGTTTTTCACCATGCCATCCCTGTTGAGCAGCACCTAAAACATAGCATTGACTATCCATCGCACGTGCTTGTAATAGTAATTGCCAATGCAGTTTGCCAGTGGTGTAGGTAAATGCTGCTGGGGCAGAGAGTATATGTGCACCTTGCTGACGTAAGGTTAAAGCAAGTTCAGGAAAGCGTAGGTCATAACAGACCATGAGACCGATATTACCAAATGGTGTTTTCGCGACAACCACTTGATCGCCTGATTCAAAGAATTGAGATTCTTGATATCCACCAACAGCATCACCGACTTGAACATCAAATAAGTGAATTTTATCGTAACGTGCTTCAGTGCCTTCAGGACTAATGCATAAGCTGACCGTTCGCACACGACCATCAGTAATGATTGAACCATCAGGACGAAAAGGACAAGGTAATGTACCAGCGATAATCCAAATTTGATATCGATGTGCGAGTTGTTCTAAACGTTGTTGGATTGCTTCAAACTGAGCAGCAGTTTCTCGTTGTTTACCTGCGGCAAAGCACACGAAATTTTCAGGGAAGACAATCAGGTTAGCTGCTTGTGCCTTGCTCTGTTGTAATAATCTTTCTATAACAATGAAGTTATCTTCAATGTCATTCTGAGAATTCATTTGAGCAACAGAGAGTAAGGTCATAGAGCAGCCAATGTAGTTAGCTTAACAATCAAGCATTTTGTTTTTGTACGTCAGTATTCAAGCAATCTTGCTCTTTTTGCAATTGCTTAACGAGTGGTTCAAACATATTTTGGTTGTTGTCATTTAAACGCATCAACGTTTTATGCGCATCAAGTACGGTATTTAACATAGCGCTATGAGTAACATGTTCCTCAGTAAGCTCTAATGTGCATACATTTGGATCGCCACAATAATTTAAGATCACAAAAACCTGTCCTAGCCCCATACTATTGGCTAAGGTTGTGATATCTGGATTTGTCGATAGCATAACTGCTTGTATGTGATGAGCTTGCTTGAGCTTTAACCCCAATTTTGCCAGTATGCCTAATACAGTACTGTCAATAAATGTGGTTTCAGTCAAATCAACGATTGCACCAACAACATTTTGCTGTTGTTCAATCCTGTTAAGTAGTTTGTCTAAACTTATACAAGAGTGAGCACGCACTTCGCCAATAAGTTTGAAAATATGCGTTCCGTTCAAACTTGCATATTCAACATGACCTGTTGACATATAAATGCCATTTTCAGAGAAAGGATATAAAATTATCCCATAGTGATATTCTAGACACAAGTGGTTGGATGGTGTGATCTAATTAAAATATTGATATTTAAATTAATTCATTCGACATAAGCTCAGAATTGCAATGTCATCAGCTACATGTTCTGGTGCTTGAAAGGAATCATTTTGTAGATGTTCGACCAATTGATTGAACTGATCATTTAAACCACCATCAAATGGTTCAAGTGCACCGTCTGAACATAAAATGAATCGTGCATGACGACTTAACACACAACAGTGCTCTTCAACCTCGAGTTCTTCAGTTAAGCCGAGTGGAAAGCTACTGGTGGTTAAAATTTGTGGCGGTTTGTTTGGTTCAAAAATGATGGGTGGTGGATAATGTCCTGCACTAGACCAACACACTTCATTGGTTGTTAGATTTAATATACCTGCCACCATGGTGATGTGTTTTTCAATATTCTCTTGCATCAGCATGGCATTTAGCTTTTGAATCAATTGGCTTGGTCTTTTGGAGCGACCATGAAAAGCAGCCATCCACGATGTGAGTAAGCTACTAGTAACACCATGACCAGAAACATCGGCTAAATAAAATAAAACTTCATGATCATTCAATCTCCAATAATCATACCAATCACCAGACAAATAGGCAGATGGCTGAAACAGAGACTCAAATTGATAATTTGGAAGTTCAATTGGGTTTGGTAATAAACGCTTTTGTAATTCAGCTGCGGATGGCAAATCACGACTATCTTGATTACGTTTATATTGTGCGTCAATTTTAAATAAAGAGTGTACTGGATTCTTAGGTAAATTATCCCACATCCAACCTGCTAGCGCACCTAACTCCCAAGCTTGAGCAAGTGCAGCTCCTTCATGTTCAAAAGCAAGAACAATTGTTGGGAGTTTCCATTGATATTTTAAAAAATCTTGTACATCAGCAATTGCAATAATGGTTTGGTCATACAATTCTAAATCATCCACTTGAATGATTTGCAGGCTTGGTAACTCACTTAATGCTTGATCTAAATAAGTTACTGAGCGTGTGGGTTGGATGAAATACATAAATAAATTGCCGATCCTTTAAGTGATCATTTTTTAAGTCATCATAGATTAAATATGATGAAAAACATAGTATTGCTAAAGCTTTTAAAACCCAAGCAATACTTAGATTTGTAATAAAATGATTATAAAGTTATTGCTCATCTGGAGATGATTCATCGGTATCATCAACATCACTGATGAATGAAATATCGTTTGAATCGCCTTTCTTTTCAGCAATTTGGAAAGCTTTTCTTTGTAGATAGAAATCGCGAATCATTGCATATTTATCGCCTTTTAAACTTTCTTCTATATCTAAAATTTGTGAGCGAGCATCAATCGCCTGTAAAACATTAGTCGACCAAAGTATGCCTTCTTGATCATCTAATAAATATTTTTGAGGGCGACCAAAACTGTCTGCTGCTAAACCAAAACCATCACGGAAAGTGCTAGGTCCAAAAAATGGAAGCATCACATATGGGCCAGAGGCAACACCATAATAGCCTAATGTCACCCCAAAACTTTCCTCTTCTGTTGGTAGTCCTAAACGACGCGCAGGATCAGCAAAACCTAAAGTTGTTAAAGTATTAATAGTAAAGCGTCCTAATGTTTTGGCAGCTCGGCTAGGACGACCTTGAATTAATTGATTTACTGCATTCCACGGTTCACCTAAATTTTTACGAAATTGGCGATAAGGATTACGAACTGGTTCAGGAACTTTAGCAACATATTGAATTGCAACAGGCTTTAATACATTACGATCTAAAGCATCGTTAAAAGCGAAGATTTGACGGTTAAGGGGTTGTAGTGGATCTTTCACTTGATCAGGTTGTGCCGCATTCGCATTCACTTTTAAATCGTTTTTTGTAATATGTTTTAAATCTTTTATTGCCTGTAGTGTTGAAGTATTTTGTTCAAAGGTTTGGTTTGTAATAGCATTGCTTGCTGGATTTGCAGTGTCTGCTGCAAATACGAATGAGCACGCTCCAGCAGATAACAACCCAAGCAAGATAAAATTTGAATAATGCATAAAAGTCCTTAGTCGCTGAAAATGCGAAATGCAGTCATTAAGTGATTGTTTGAATCGAACCCATCATAATATATAGCAAGAGCAAAAATTAATTGTTCTGTCCTAATTAAAGCAAATTTGCTCAAAAAATATAAGTAAAAAGATGTTTTTGTTTAAAAACCGACCACTTGAGATAATAAACAAAAAGAAATTGAGAAAAGGGGTTGTGTTGGATTAGAAATGCTGTAGAATGCACATCCATCGGCGGTGATGCAGATAAAAACTTGTTGAGAAACAAGGATTTGGCC
>Ga0114982_1000709_pt1 | contig 17587 bp, 29 predicted proteins | sample Shrwel_input2_FT_FD_87183 | JGI IMG/M metagenome (GOLD analysis project Ga0114982, IMG submission 87183) | Subsurface microbial communities from deep shales in Ohio, USA - Utica-3 well 1 S input2 FT | ecosystem: Environmental > Aquatic > Deep subsurface > Shale gas/oil reservoir > Produced... | reverse complement strand
GGTTAGAGCAGCGGACTCATAATCCGTCGGTCATGGGTTCAAGTCCCATCCGCCCCACGTCCCTGTATCCCAATGGCAGAGGAAGTGGACTTAAAGTCCATTCAGTGTCAGTTCGAGTCTGACTGGGGACACAAATAGTGTATAATTTAAATACTAATTGAGAGGTAATTGAATTGAATAAAGAGCAGCTGGCACCAGGCATATTTATGTATAGCGATGCTTGTGAAAATTTTGAAAAGCTAAGTAGTTTGATATATTCGGATGATTTAAGATGGTATCCAGCATTAATTGCATCAAACAGAGACCCGTCTGAAGAAATTACAAACATCAGCCCAAAGCATAGCAAAGAAATTCGAGACTGTCTTTCTGTGCCGATGCTATACGAAAAAGCTGATATAGAATATTTTTCAAGCCTTTCTCCAGATGAAGAGCCAGCAGATCTATGGATAGAGATACACGATATCATTAGGCCAATGTTTGATAAAATAGAAAAAGACTATCTTGTGGATCATAAAATAGATTACATGACATGGCACTCCAGATTAGAAATCCTTAAATACGAAGCTGGTCATTTCTTTGAAAATCATATAGATAACATTCCTGGAATTTCAAGAACTGTTTCGGTAGTCTATTATCTTAATGATGATTATGAAGGCGGAGAACTGTTTTTTGAAAGATTTAATCTTAAGATTAAGCCAAAGCCAAACTCTATGATTGTTTTTCCATCTAATTATGTCTACAATCATTCAGCTGAGCCAGTTATTTCTGGAACTAAGATTGCAATTGCAAGCTTTTTGGCTTAGTTTTAGCCAGTAGGGATTTAGTGATTGAATCCGTAAATAGTGTATAATAAGACTATGAGTATAAACGCATGGGGAAGCATTAGTCCAAGACGCAGAGAAAGAATGCAAAAGCTGGCTGCAAACAATGGTGTTCAGGCTACAAAGGATAAGGTAGAAGATCAGATGCGTAAGCGCTATGAAGCGCAAGAAGCTAAACGTGCACCCAAAATTCAGGTAGACCAAAAGATTATTCTTTGGACATGGCTTATGGGGATCTTGGCTGCCTTTATATCTTCTGCTGTAGTATCTTTTAATGGAATTACTTCTGTAGCTGCTTTCGTTGGTCTATCTCAATCCTGGATGGCTGGGCTATTCTTTTTCTTTATTGAGCTTATGTACCTGCTCTTTCTTGTTGCTTACTTAGTTCTGGCTTCTCGTATTGATGAAGATGGAAAGAGCGAAAAAACTGGCGGAGCATTGATTGGAATGATTGCCTTCGGTGCTATAGCTGTTCTTGCTAATGCCTTTCATACCTTTGATTTTTGGGAATGGAATTACCTTGAACCAAGGATGTGGGCTGGAACAGTTCTAAGTATTGCTGCTCCAATTGCAATCATTGCTGCATCTAAAATGGCTTCAAGAGTTGTGTTTGCAAAAGCTATCAAGCTTTAGACCTCCAAGTAACTCTTTTGACTAAACATACCTTTTAAAAGATCTCGCTCTATTAGTTTAAAAGAATAGTCATTTGTTGATAAGAATGGCGATTCCCCAGAGTAATAGTCATAGTCCTTGAATCCCATACTATCAGTTAAATAAACTTTTACATCGGACATCATGTCTCCACCTACATTAAACATGTTTCCATACATTGATCTCCACAGCAAATTTTTATATTTAACAACTTTAGAAAGCTTTTCTTTTTCTACTAAAAATGGAATATGCAACTCATAGGACAGGGGGTCTTGAATCCCAACTCTGACAAGCTTATCGTGTGTATTTGTTATTTTTTTTACATATGAGTAGCTGGCATAAGCACTTAGGTATTTTTTGTATTTATCCTTGAGGGTGCCCTCGTGAATATAGCTTATGCTATCAATTTTTTTCATAATATAAAAATCATCGTTCATGACTACAAACTTATCATCTATTTGTGGTGAAGCAATTGCAGCTTCTAGATTTTTGTGTACATTTGCATACTTTGTCTCATCCTGACTTACAGATATAAAATTCCCAGTATACCAAGGTGGGATGTTGCCTATTAACACTATGTTTGGATCTTTAAAGTTTTTAATTAATGATCTTATTGAGTACTTAAGCTCCTCGGCCGTCCCAGGCCCACACAAGTAAACAAACTGCATACCACTCATCATACAATTATATCCTATCGGAAAGGGCTAGAGGCTTATATGCAAATTAGGGGGGTATACATATACCCCCAGCAACTATAAGAGCCCTGTGGCTTATCTGAAAAGCTCTGGAAGCCCACGTGAGGTAGTCCAGTCTTTACCAAAGTTAGAGAATAAAGCCTTATTCTTTGCGCCTTCAGCGATCCTGCGAGACCAGGAAAATCCTGCATCTCCACCCCAGGCAAGCCACATGATGTAGCCATTAGATGGATTGGCTGTGTTGCCCCAATCCTTGCCTTTCTTGTCCACTTCGTGACGTGAGAAATAAGAGTACATACGTTTTACAGTGCTTAGCGATAGTGTCTCTCCATTAGCCAGCTGTCTAGCTCTTGTCCATCCAACTGCAGTCCCTGCTCCTGTTGCTTTGCCATCTTCTTTGAACTTGATGGCACGACGAGCAGCAGCCCTAGCCCCAGCAGGAGGAGAGTATCCTTCAGCTTTGTCCATATATTCATCATCATCCTCATAATCTTCCATACTAATATTTGGCATGTTAATTCTTTCAACGTCTGACATCAATGCACCAATTGAATATGGTGTGTAGTAATAGACTCCGTCGTCTTCTTCTAAAATTCTAATTGCTACCGCTGGGTTTTCTGGAGTAGACTCTACTGCATAAGGATTTCCTGGCTCTCCATATGTGCCACCTTCAATCATAATATGCTCTACCTGACCTACGATCATACCTTCGGTAGTTCTTGCCATTACAAAGTCTCCTTCGGTCAGGGAAGCGTCGGCCTTTGATACTGGAACACAGTTAGGAACCATCCTGCCGTTATCCCCTGGCTTCATGCCACGCTGAGTGTATCCTTCCCAACAAGGGTCTGCTTTCTTTACTGGCCATTCATCTGGATTCTTAACACTCATGCCACCGTCATTGGTAATCATTTCTTTTTCGTCAATGTTGCCTTCAGACTGATTAATGGCATAGATTTGATCAGCAGCTTCTGCAGCTGTAGTGTGGCAACCCATTACGGTGCCGTCATCTTTTAGGGCAGGGTAGCCTGAGCAACCGTACGATCCCTTTTCTCCAACATGATATGGCATATAGACATTATAGCACATAGCATAAAAAACCCCTACACTAGACCTTAAAGGTTTTGTGTAGGGGTTTGTTGTAATGCTTTTAAATTGCTAGGTTTACTTGGTCTTACCACCGACACCAGGCTTCTTGCCTGCTGCTTTCTTTGGTGCTGTACCGCCAAAGCCAGGAACTGGATTTACTAGCTTTCCAGTTGGCTTCTTTTTTGCAGCCAAGTGGCTTACGTCAAAGCTTGGTGGAGTCTCGTCAACCACTCCATCATCTGGAGTTGCAGTTGGGGCAGAATCTCTTAGCTTTTCATAAGCCATGACAGCTTCAACAAACTCAATTGGGCTAACAAATCCCTTACCGTTTAGATCCCAGCGATGAACCTTACCTTCAACAATTTCAAAGTGCAGGTGTCTACCAGCTGAAGCTCCAGTGTTTCCCATAATTCCGAGGATTGTTCCAGCCTCAATCTTCTGACCAGTCTTAACCTTTAGAGAACCCTCAGCCATGTGTCCATAACGACTCACATACCACTTGCCATTAATCTTAGAGCGAAGGTCTACGTAGTATCCAACTCCCCCAAGTGATCCGTCTGCGTTCTTTAGCTTTGAGGTGCCAGCATAAACTACTGTTCCATCGTGCCAAGCCTCGCAGTAAATCTTTGCGTCTGGTCCCCAAAGGTCCGTGCCGTTATGATGCTTCTTGATTTTCTCGATAGGATGCACCCTCCATCCGAAAGGACTTGTAATCTTCCAAGCCTTGCCCTTTTTCCCATCAATCGGGTATTGTGCTTTTGCCATAAAAACTCCTTCTTAGGCGTTGTAATTATTAAAATTAACGCACATATATTATAGCATATGGTAGAATAGAATAAAAGGACCAACATGCCTAAAATTCCAACCAGATGGCTAGACCTATCTGAAACTGTCAATTTTTCAGATGATCTGGTTGAGAGTGCTAGAGACATATCGGAATCTCAATTAGTAAATTCTAAAGTCATTCCTAGTAGAGAACATTTTATAAAATATCTACCAGAAAATCTAAGGTACTTAGAGATAGGTGTTGCCTGGGGGTATTATGCCGATTTGGTTTGCTCTAAAAACCCTTCAACATTCCATCTAATGGACACCTACAATCAGGATCTGAAGTGCTGGTCTTGGAGAAAGTTTGGAGAGTGCAAGTGTGAGGGTAAGAAGCATGAACTTCTTTACTTGCCCGAAACTCATCAGGACTACATAGATAATAGATACAAAGGGCATAATGTCTTGACTATAAAAGGCAAGGCACCCGACCAGATTAATCAGTCTTATGAGTACGACTTTATATATATTGATTTTATTAATGAAAGGTTTGCGATCCGTGATACCCTGAACAAGTGCAAAGACATGGTACCAGTTGGAGGATACCTTGGCATTAATGACTATCTAATTTATGATGGAATTATTGAAGACTCCCTCTATGGCACATACCAAGCAGTAAATGAATTTTTATATTTTAATAAAAACTGGGTGGTTGATGCCCTGGCCCTTCATCCATTAGGCTTTAACGATATTTATTTAAGGAGGCTATATTGAAAAATAATTTATTTCCAGGACCTTACGAGATACCTGTTGGAAACTCTAACGCAGTATCAGAAATATTCTATAATGAATTTGATATAACCTGGCATCGAGAAAATAAGCTATACAATCCAACACAACGTGATTGGGGGCTTCTTGCTGGCGAACATGCCATTGATGACGGAACAGTTACCTATAGGTATAATAATGAATACTTTAGATCAGATGAGTTTATAAATGAGCACCATGGCTTACACATACTATTTGCAGGTTGCTCTGAGACTGAGGGACAGGGCGGTGAACTGGATGACTCCTGGGGAAAGATTCTTTTTGATAAAGTAAAGTCTAACCATGAGACGGATGGGTTCTTTAACCTTGGTAAGGCTGGCTATGGATGGCAAAAAATAATTAGTCAGATTAGAATTTATATAAATAAGTATGGAAAGCCAGACAATCTTTTTGTTCTGTTACCCAACATAGGCAGGTCTATTGAGTGGTCCGATGCCGATAGTGACTGGTATGTAAAACAATCCTATCCTAAAATTGGTGAGAATAAAACGTTAGATTCCGCCGATAACCCATTATTATCCGACTTGGCTCCGCAGGAATATAAAAAACTTTTTATAGATTTTGTAATTTCTTGGAGACTGTTTGAAGATTTTTGCGATGCCGCCAACATAAAGCTAGTCTGGGGAACCTGGGAGCCAATAGACGATTACAACTTTTCCAAATCAAACTTATTTAATAACTTTGTTCCGTTGCCGAAGAACGATCTTCCTCAAATTATTGACAAGTATAGAAAAGATGCAAAAATTACTTTAAGAGATTTAGAAAAAAGAGATGGGCACCACGGCAGGCTATTTCATGAGTACTGGGCAGATACAATGCTTGAAGAATCAAAAAGAAAGAATTTTATTTATGATAAAAAAAATAATTAGATGGTATAGAATTAAAAAAATAAAAAAATCTTTGAACAAGCAAAGAAAATTTATTTATTAATTGTCTCCGCCAGTAAACATCTTTGCAAGCCTTACCTCACACAGTTTTCCCTGGTGTCTATCAGCAACTACTCCGTCTATTTTAGCAGCAAAGGCAGGAGTGGCATCAAATCTCCAGCCACCTGACAGCTCAGCAAACTGGTCCTCATCTTGACCAGCTTTAAGCTTAATGATAGAAACTTCTGGATGTTGCTGACTAAACAAGTCAACCTTTTCTTGGACTTCCTCTGATGCTAAGCAGTTGTCTCCGCTTACAAATATTAATTCTTTCATGAGTGCCCCCCTTCTTTTGAGCAATTAATTGTACCAGATTCTGTGATATAATTTTTATATAATCGAAAGGTAATGCGTGAACAAAGAGCGTTTAGAGGATGCCCAATCTGGGTTCACAAGAAGCCGCAAAGGCAACGTATTTCCATACGAGTCTCCGATCCCTGGGCTACACATTTATAGCAATGTTTGGCCAGACTCTATAGATTTTTTTAATAAAATTGACAATGATGAGTATTGGGATAAAAACCCTAATGGCAATAAGAGATGGATTCGGGAAGATTATTTAGATGAGGATACTGGCAAAAAAAGTCAGACCTGTTGGATTTGGAGTGACCCAGAAGTTACAAGTGGACTAGAAGAAGTTATTGACTCTTATCTATATCACTGGAACCTAGGTGCAAAGAGTAGGGAAGACCTCAGAATAACCAAGTTTACTGGACCAGGTGAGTTTTTTGGATCTCATTCTGATGACACCTTTGCTACTCCGAGAACCGCTTCAATGGTTTATTATCCAAATGACGATTACGAAGGTGGAGAGCTAGAGTTTATACATTTTGGAGTAACTGTAAAGCCAAAGGCTGGACAGCTATTCTTATTCCCATCTGGATATAGCTATGAGCACAAAGTTCACCCTGTAAAAAGTGGAACCAGGACCACCATGGTTTGCTTTTTTAATGAAATTACTTTTGAAGAAAGAGAGAAAAGGCAGAGCCTTTTAGATCCTAATAAATACTACCAGCCAGTAGTTGACTATGTATTTCACCCTTCATTTGGAAATAACTAGAATCAATAGAGCATAAGAAAAGGCGGCCTGCAATTTGCAGACCGCCATTTTTCTATCTTAAGCTACTTAACCTGCTTTGGCTTGCTTCCCCCACCAGACTTTGCTGAAGTGGTCTTCTTAGCCACTGGCTTCTTAGCAGCTGGCTTGGATGATTCGCTAAGCTTATTTGTAACAGAAGCTGCTACTGCTGTAGCGACTAGCCCAAAAGCTGGATCTTTTTTATTAGCCCATCTTAGCAATGTTGGAATAGCTGACGCCCAAATTGCATTTGCAACAAGCATCCATTCACCAGTACCGAAGTCGAGTGGTGAGGCAATGCCAGTACTTCCCATAACAATGGTAACTGCTCCAATTGCCGATCCCAAAAGGTTTCTTAGGTACGACTCAATCATTTCCTTGTTCATGTTTCTCCTTATTATATTTACCACAATACCTCCGAAGAGATAGTAGTGTAATGTATTTTGCAAAACGGCAAGAACCGTTTTTCTGTAGTTTGGTATACTTTATATATACCGCTATCACAATTAAAGATGCAGCATACTCCGTCTTTGCCCTTAAAAAAATCAGCCAGGCTAGTGTCGATATCGCTTGCATCTTTTAGTGGTAGCATTTTACTCCGCCACCTCTGAATTTTCAGATGGCAGAAGACTAATTAGTTTTTTATAGCAGGCATCTATATCAGAGGCTGAGCCATTAGAGTCGACTAAGGACTTTAGCTCTAAAAGTGTATCCTGCACATCCTCTATGTACTCATATGCGCTAGACCTTGAGTCTGACAAAAATTTAATAAAGTCATTCTCAATACTCGGAGCATTGTTTGCCATAAAAGAAAGCTTGCTTATCTCGTCAGACATGATCTGCTTGTCTATAACAAGCTGGGCAATTACCGAATACAGCTTAAGATTTTTTGCTTTTAAAATTACAGAAAGCAAAAGAAAAGAAAGCAGCATGGCTACAAGTATACCCATTACAACTACTTCGATTAGATTGAAACTCATACCTGTTCCACTCCGCCTTCTCTAACTAGCAGCACGATTGCCCCATTATCTTCTAGAGCTTTTTTAACTCTTATCATATATTCTACAGCACGGCGCTTATCTTCGTCAACTAGTCTCATAAAGACTTCTTCTTTTGCCTTTACAGTAACAAAGTTATCATTATCTATAACCTGAACCCCAAAGCCCTTAGGGGCAAAGTGGTCCAGAGATCTAAAAGCTCTCTGCATTGCATCTGTATACATTAGTTATCCATCGTTAAGTATTTCCAAGTTTCTGCCCACTCGGATTTGCTTCTATGTTTGTTAAATTCTCTAGAGATTTTTCCATTTTCTAGATAAACCCCACCCCAAACTCCCCACTCTTTTTGAGAAATTCCAACAGCAAAGCATTGTGTTGCAACTGGGCATTTAGAGCATAGCTTATCTATAGCAGGTCTAAGAGTTAGATCTTCTTCATATTTATCAAAAAATAAATTTGAATCGTAGTCTTGGCATGAAGCTTCATTTTTCCATTCATTGGGTTGCATTTATTCACCCCGTAAACTTGTTTGGAATCTCCCAGCCATTGGTGGACAGAGCAAATGTCTTTTGAATGTGCCACCTACCTTTGACGTAGGCACCGTCTGGTTTTGACCAGGCAGCAGGATTTGGGATAAGATGTACTACATCCCATCCATTCCAGGAAAGAGACTTGTTCGATTCAACAATCTTTTCCATTTGTTCAAGTGATTTGATTACCATCATCACTCCTTATAATATATGCTATCTTTTTTGTTTTGCTTTATTTCATGATATCTATGAACCTGAACGTCTACGTCCTTTGATTCTAGAAACTTTATAAGATCTGGAAACGACTCTTTGCTGTTACAAAAAAAAGAAAACATTTCTAGCTTATAAAAATTTGTTTTAAACCAGGACTCAGGCACATTTATTAACTTCACCTTTATCCCACGAGACTTAAAGTTTGAAACATTTACAAACTCTAGTGCCATGTCTTTTATTCTTTTTGGGCCACCATTAAAGATTACTAGCTCTTCGTCTAGATCTTTTAGTCTGCGCAAGACCATCGCCATACCAGAAAGAAAAACAGCGTAATCGTTAAAGGCCTTTGAGCCCTGGATCCCTACCATCATTTTTCTTGCCTTCCGTAAGCTTTTGAACAATAAAAAACATCTTGTCTAATTCTACCTTATTCATACCCATTGTGTCAACTATTTTTTTAGAAAAATCATCAATTTTTCCTTCGACAACGTTGGCCTGGTAGAAGCAGTTGTCTTTAACCCAATAGGCAAGTCCGTCTACAAACACAACTCTAAGCTCATCTTTAGACGCAAGGTCTCTTGATTGTGTGCTTTTAGCTTTAGGAAAGGTTATTAGTTTGTTTATTTGAGAGCCTATTAGGTCGTGAATATGACTTTGTCTATATACCAGCTTGTTAATAAGATACTTTTTCTCAAAGTTTGAGCTTAACATCCTAGATCTTATTAAGATAATTAGTATAATTGTAAAAGCAGATCCCGCTAAAAATTCCACGATAACCTCAAGCTCTGCTCTATCATTGTCCCAACACCTCTATAATACTTATTAGCGAAGTTCTATGTATTTCTGGCAAAAGAGCTACCTCATCATGATTTAAAGCTTTTTCTTTTAGAGTTACTGTGGGATTGTTGGACTCAATATCCATATCTAAAAAACCATGCTCCCACAAATACGTTATTGACTCATAGAATTCCTCGTCTAGCTGTCTCTTTAAATCTGGAATTATTCTTTTTGCCTTTTCTGTAAAAGAATATAAAAAGCCTCCAGTTTGTGGATCAAGGCTGGCTACTTCTACATATCCATTTAGAATTAAGTACTCTAAGGATTCTTCTGAATTATTTTCCATTTCTTTTAGCTAGGAGTGCATCAAAGTCTTTTACTTTTGTATCTCCCAGATACCCCCAGGCATAACCCTTTTCAATCATCTCGTGATTTACAGAGTTACCCTCACCATCAAGATAAATCCAACCAAGGATACGACCATACTTCTCAGAGCTATCAAGCTTCTCAGTCTTAATAACAACATTATTTGCCGACTTAATCCTAGTCTCAAGATACTTCTTTGACTCTAGGCCTAGAGCCTTTTCTTTCTTGTCAGTAGTGCGAGATTCTGGGGTATCAATGCCAGCTAGTCTCACTCTAGAAGCAAACATAATGTCAAAACCTAGATCGATAACAACATCAATGGTGTCTCCGTCAACAATCTTTACAACTTCTTTTACATAATACTCATACATTTCTAGTCTCCTTAATTTTATCTAGAATGACTTTTACCCAATAGCTTGAGGAGTTGTCATCGTCGTTTCCAAAATTAGTTATGTGAATGTCATACTCGCTAGAGTCTGGCTCTTCCCAATAGCTTAGCTCTTGGAACTCTATGTTATCGTGGTTATCTATTAGCTGAACCTTACGCTCAATATACCCAGGAATCTTATCAAAGTCTTCGTGTGGAATGCTGTCCACATAGATCGCTAAGTCTGGCATTACCCTACCCTTTTCAATTTTATACTGCTCTCTGGCCTCTGCAGTAGCAAAATATCCGCTAGTGATAATGTCTCCATGGTAGTTTCTATCAAATAGCTTTGATACCACTCTAAGCCACCTAGCCTGTTGGGGTTGCGTATGACCCATTGGAAGATCTGTACTATCTAAATACCAGGCATCTAGCTCTGCTGCAAGCTGTTTACCAATTATGTTTCTAGCACTTGCATCCATACCAAACATTTGAATAATCAATTTTCACCAACCAAACGATTCTCTATTAATCTTTCACGCTCATCTAAGATTTCATATGCAAACTTCATCATTTTGTCATAGCCGACCGCATTGTCTACAATTTTCTCGTAATGATGTCCGCAAAACATTAAGTCTCCAGAAACCCCCGTGACCTGAACGTAGGCCTGTGCACCGCAGGAGTCACACCTATCTGATACAGATAGCTGCCATTCTACTTTACTGCTCGTCATGGTCTCCATAGTTACCCCTTGTTGTCTGTTGAATAAAATCCGCCGCCATTAAAAGAAACTCCTATAGGAGAGTATACCCTATTTAGCGGAACATTACAAGACTTGCAATGTGGCACTACTTCTTTATCTGAAATGCCTCTTATAACCACTTCAGACAATTCGCAAGATTTACAGCTATACTCATACTTTGGCATAAAAATTCCTTTCAAATAATAATTATATCATTCATCGCCATTAGAGTCAAGCATCTGTTTAGTGTTATGGTACCAATGTGGCATTGAATACCTAAAACCCGATGCTATGGGATATACCTCATGGACATATAGAAAGTTAGACGGGAAGAAGATAATGCTACCAGCTTCTGGCTTTAGCTTTACGCCAGAGTTTATAAACTCAATTTCTCCACCTTCATAATTATCATTTAGATACATTACTGATGAAAGAACTCTGGTAGAAACTCCCTGATCCTGGTGGGCTGGTAGGTGTCCTCCAGGTCCGTACTTTAACAGATGAATGCTTGGCTCTCTAGACTTTATATTGTTTTCTGCGAATGGATAGATCTGCTTAGAGTAATGGGAGAAGGCTTTTTCTAAAGATCCATAAAGAATATCTGCTATCGCTCTCATTTCTGAGGCATAGTAGTCGTTGTCAAATATTGCAGTAGACTCTGGGAAAAATTTTTGCATGTTGAAGGTAGTATCACCATACTTCCAAGGGAACCATTCTTTAACAAAGGTGTATTGATCTCCGTGCTCATTCGCTAAAAATCTTTTGTCAAGATCCTCTATTAAACCAATAAGCTCGTTGGGCTTTTCAATAGCTTGTTTGTAGTACACTAGGCCCAAGTCTAAAATATCATACTTCATTTAATTATTTCCGTTCCGTAAGTTTGTTCCCAAGCAATTATATCACTTTCATCATTAAGCAATGGCTGCCCTTTTATATTAAGACTAGTGTTCAGGAGAATGGGCACTCCAGTTTTTTCATAAAACATCTTAAGCAGGTCATAGAGGCCTGGGTGCTGAGACCTATTCACCGTCTGAACCCTGGAAGTACCATCTACGTGGACAACAGAAGGAATTAGCTCTGGCTTCAAGCATCTAGGGGTGTATTGCATGTAAGGGCTTGCATAGTCCATGTCAAACCATTCTGAAGCATACTCCTCCATTATGACTGGAGCAAAGGGCCTAAATAACTCACGCTGTTTTATTAGATTGACCCTGTCTTTTATGTTTGGGTCCCTGGGATCTGCCAGAATGCTTCTGTTTCCTAATGCTCTTGGCCCAAACTCTGCTTTTCCAGTAGCCACTGCAGCTACACCATCTTGCATAATTCGATCAAAAATCTTTTTAACTGGATACTCTCCTCCAAGATCATACCCCAAATATGGACCTTCCCACTTTATGTGCTTATTCAGAACCGCCAGGGCTGACCCTAACGAGGATCCAGCATCTCCTGGGTTTGGCATAATCCAAATGTCATCAAAAATTTTCCAAAGAATAGTGTTTGCAGATGCGTTTAGTGCACAGCCACCCATAAAGACAAGGTTATTATAATCTGGTAGAAGTCTTGACCTAACGTCGTGCATAAAGTCAGTTAGCCTTAGTTCATACACTAGCTGAACTGCAGCGGCTATATCAAATTTTGCTTGCTCGTCAATTTCTTCTTCCCAGTCGTGGATTCCTTTGTGGTAATTGTACTTCTGCTGTTTAGTATTTGGGAAATACTGTAGAACTTTTTTATAGTACCTGTTTGCATCTCCGTATCCAGCCATGCCCATTAAAATATATTCGTGCTCATTTGGCTTTAATCCAATCAAGTCTGTGAAGGCAGTATAGAATAATCCGAAGCTAAGTGGGTACTTAATCTCTTTAATTAGTTTTATATCTTCCCCGTCACCAGACCAGACGGTAGAAGTAGAAAATTCTCCGATTGCATCTAGGACTACTATCGCTGCTTTATTAAATGGGCTTGTGTAATATCCAGCGCAAGCATGTGAGTAGTGGTGCTTAAAAGCTTTGTCGTGTCTATGCCTTGGCTTCCAGTCAGCCCTACCTCCATTCAGCAATAACCTTAGTTGCTTTAGCCTTGGCTTTTCGTAGTAAGCTATGGCATCTGGATCTCCAAACTTTAGGCCATCACCCCAAAGGGCTTTATTTGTATACCAGTCATTTTTTTCTTTGCTATATCTTTCAGCATGACCCGCAAACAAGATTGTATTATTGTCAATAACGGCTAGGGCCGCATCGTGAGATGTTTCATTAAATCCAAAAATTCTCAACATTACTCGCTAGCGTATGGGTGCTGTTGTGCTGGCCAAATGCCTCTGTCTACTTCTGGATGGAATTCTGGATCTAGGTATTTGGGAACGCTTGTATGCATATACAAAGCCGTATGCCTTGCCCCAGATGTAACTGTTGTAATTCCATGTATATATTCTGATCCTGCGCTTGGGAAAAATACAGCAGAGTACTGCCTTGGCTTATACTCAAAATCTTGGTTTGGGAAATATATAATACCACCTTCATAATCACTAGGATTATTTAGATAAATTATTGTACTCCACTCAATAAACGGCTCTGGATCCTGAGCATCCATATGAAGATCTCCCTTTGTTCCTGGATTCCACCATGAGCCAAAAGCTTTAAATACATAAATAGGATTTACAAACCCATTTAATTCTTTATGAACATCGTTAGATTTGTGACCGTACTTAATTAACAAATCCATTACTCTCTTGTTGTATGGAAATGCTGTTCCTCCATACCTTTCAGAGTAGTAGTCTGGGTATGGGTTTCTCTCAGATGGATTCTTTTGCTCTTGAATAAGAGTCTCAGCATCCTCTGGTGTTATAAAATTGTCAATGATAGTAATTCTGTGTGTCATCTTTTCTCCTTTTTAATATATTGACTTTACGTTAGAAATAAACTTTCTAGAGTCTATATCGTTTATCTTAAGACTATTTGGATTGTAAGAGACATCATCATTTGCATAAGGCAATGGCAAGATTGGGCACTTATCCAAACCAATGTACCTCCAAAAACTGCTAGATATGATGTCAAGGACCTTGCCATATTTATGCTCTATAGAAAATGTTTTATACTTATTTTCTAAAGTTCTTTGGTTTAAGTCTGAACCAAGGCTGCTAGGAGCATTATAAACAGTATAGCCTTTCTCAAAACATCTAAAAGATAATAGCTCGTCCTCGCCAAGATACTTAACATATATGGGATAGCTGACTGGCTTTAGCGTTCTGGTCTTTGAAAAAATTAAATTCTTACTTATGATGTTCGTTTTACTAAAGTCATCTGACTTTTCAGACTCTGAAATTATTGTAAACAGATCTCTGTTTTTAAAGTACTGTTTTCCTACGCCAGAAACAACAGTCTTATTATCTTTAATAAAATCTATTAAGATATTATCCCAGCCATCCTTAACCATAATGTCATCTGACAATACTAAAAAGTATTCTGAAGAGCTTTCGTGAATTGTTTTTGACTTGTATTCGCAAGGGCTATTCAGGTAGTCCCAAAATATATGGTTATAAGATATTTGTGGGCTATCAAACATTTCTTTTCTATCTAAGGGGTGTTGATCGTAAACGTGTATATAAATATCATTACTGGTTGATGAAATAAGGTTGTCAACAACTTCTTTTAAGAATTTATTCTTGTATGAATAAATAACGGCATCAATCGTTGTCGTCATGGCTTACCTCTGGTGATTTTTTATTAAATATACCAAAATTCTTTTTTCTCCAGGCAAATTTTTTATAATATCCATAGAGCATAGATCGCCTATTTTCAGCCATGAGCTCGTGTTTATCTAGCTCTTCGTCCGTATCTATAACCTTTGACTCCCAGTCTTCTCTTTTGAATGGGATTATTTGAAATATTGGCGTACCTTTGGGAATTACACCTCTAAAATTTCTCTTTAGAAAAAATGCAGTAAAGACTGGAAGGCCCCAAATATCCGACTCTACAATTCCAGACAGGGTATAAAACGGAAGGTCGTGCCTGTTCATTGGTTGTGTAACCAGTACTGAGTATCCTGGGGGAGTTTCGTAATACCAGTTCATTCTCCAGCCATAGTGAATTGGGTGGCAGTTATCTGGAACTGGAACCTCTATAGTTGGCCTAGTGTCTACAATCATGACGTCACCTTTCCAGGACAAAACTGGAACTCCGTTTTCATCTAAGTCTACATAAAGGTCATCCTCTAAGACATACTGGTATCCAGCTGTTAGCGCATCAAAGAAAGGCATACACATTTTTGTAGCCACCTGAGCTCCATCAGTTCCTAAAGAGTTCTGAGGGTTTAGCGTCTTGTCACTATTAGACTTTTCAAACTTTGCTAAGCTTCTATACCATTCTGGGACATGCTTTGTCGCTGGCTGTGGGGCAGTCAGCCTGTCTCCAGGCATTCTAAAGGATGGAATAAAATTAATTATGTTTGACATTAATTATATTCTTTCTTTGATCTAAAGATAAGTTTGTATCCATTTGCAAACATGCTACGTAGCTTAAGTCTCTGGTTTGATAAAGCTTTCTTTGAGTCTTCTGCCTCTGCAATCTCGGACTCCCAGCTATCTCTCTTGATTGGAATGACCTGTACTAATGGAGTACCACGCTTAATTATACCCTTAAATCCCTTTTCTACAATAAAAGATAGGTGGCCTTCTGTAATAAACTTGTCAGAGTCGACTAAAGCTGGTATTGCAGTTAGTGGATAGGTGTCTCTGTGAACTGGATTTAAGAATAGTGTGCTATATCCAGGATCTGTCTTCATATACCAGAACGGCATCACCCTGAACAATGTTTCATGTTGACGACTTTTGTCTATTGGGTATTCATCATATTGTTGTTTTTCATGGGAAGAAAACATGTCTGCCTGGAATTGCTTAATTGCAATTGGTATAGACCATGTTAACTTTTCTGGATCAGTGGCGTCTAGATAAACGTCGCATGGCATAGTGATCATATAGCCAGCTGTCATTATATCAAATACTGGCATACACCTTTTAACAGTCGAAGTAGAGTAGCCTTTTGGAAGAGTCTCGGAATCATTTACTGTACCCTTTTGCTTTTTGTACCAATCTGGAACAAACTTTACTGCTGGCTCTGGCGGATCTGTATATGCTGAGGTACTTTCACTATGTTGATAAAATTTAATCTTTGGCATAAAACTCCTTAATTCCTAAGTCTATTATAGCATTCCTAGGAATTATCATATCGTAAACAGCAGAGGGCTTTTTAGCCTTTCCAAACTCATGGTCTGCCATGTGGCTGCCACTTTTCCTAAATCTAAAAGGTATCATGAATGGCTCTAGGTATTTTGTTTCTTCAGGAATTTTAACACAATTCCTTGTAGTTTCAAATACTTTAAATGCAGACTCTTCTTCTGGAACTACAAATCTAACTTCACAGCCCGAATCAATTATCCAAGGAGTATACGCCACAAACATATCATCAAAACACTCTGAGTCCAAATCTGCAACATAGGACGATTTGTAGAATTGTCGCAACCACGGTCTATCTAGAAACTTTCTTTCTTTTTTATTTACTAGAATAAAAACTTCTGCATGGCTATATTGCCTCAGTCTAATAAAATTATCATCAATGCTAATTAGTTTTGGTGCTGGATAAAGAGCTTCTGCGTATTTGTTAATTGGTTTTATAATGCTGCTTTTATATTTTTCTGATGATGAAATTTTTTGAAAATTTAACCACTTCTCTGGAACTCTAGACTTAAAGGAAATTTCTACAAAGTTTGGATCATAAGATGAATTCCATATGCCAAAATCATAGTCAGTGTTATTAAGTATGTCTGGCTTATCCACGATTACCAGCAATCAAGATAGAGATAAAGTCTGACTGATCTATATTCATATCAAAGATTTTACTAATAATTTTTGATACGCTGCCCCTAGCTATCGTTTGATTTGACATGCTAACATTTATACCAATTCCAACTTGACAATACTTGCCAAAAACAGTTTCAATATCTTTTAAAATTTCTAGAACCTTGGAGTTGTCATCTCTCCTATTTTTAATTAAGAATAAGTAGGGCATCTTACTTTCTTTAACCCAAACGAGCCTTTCTATCCGAATGTCTGAAGACTCTCCTGGAATATCATCTTCGAATATAAATGATTTTCCACCTATCCCAAGTATAGCAGGCAGGGCTGAAATAATCGATGGCCCTGGAATTACTTCTACTGGCAATCCTTCCTCATGAGCAATAACAATTATTTTGCCGCCTGGGTCTGCTATGCTAGCCATCCCGTCATCTGGACATATCAAAACATCTTTATTGCTTTTAAGTGCCTCAATAACTTTTAAAATTATTGGATCTTCGAGCTCTTCATCCATTGGGGCATAATACTCAATAACAGATCCAGACGGAACAATGGCCAGGTCTTTGCAAAGATTGTCAAACAGATGCTTATTTTCTACTAAGACAATGTCAGAATCTCTTATCGCAGACATCATCCTGGGGCCAACGTCTAGCCTATTACCAATGTCTACTCCACCAACAATTAACATATCTGCCTTCCTTCGAGCCTCCTGTCAGGATTGAACTGACGACCTACGCATTACAAGTGCGTTGCTCTACCACTGAGCTAAAGAGGCGTACTCCCAACGGGATTCGAACCCGTGCTACCGCCGTGAAAGGGCGACGTCCTAGGCCACTAGACGATGAGAGCCAGTGCTAGTTTTCTCCTAAAGACGAAACTTTAAGCGGAGTCATTCC
>Ga0114982_1000705_pt1 | contig 17682 bp, 14 predicted proteins | sample Shrwel_input2_FT_FD_87183 | JGI IMG/M metagenome (GOLD analysis project Ga0114982, IMG submission 87183) | Subsurface microbial communities from deep shales in Ohio, USA - Utica-3 well 1 S input2 FT | ecosystem: Environmental > Aquatic > Deep subsurface > Shale gas/oil reservoir > Produced... | reverse complement strand
CAGTATAGTAATGATATAGACATACCACGACCTGTTGTGCCAGTAGTTGTCTGACTTACAATACGCGATCCATTATCAAACTCAATCGACCCTTTGTTGTAACTAACAACACCACAGCGTACAAAGTCGGCGCACAGTTCATACCCATAACGAATACGTTGCATAATTTCCTGCGCACCTGTAAATTTGTGAGCAGCAACTAGAATAGTTTGATCTGGATGGAACATTGCATACCATAGCAAGTATCCTGCGGCACAAGTCGTCTTTCCACTTTGTCGTGGCATCATGTTAATGTTAAAACGATAATCGTGATACGAATGTAATAATCTTTCTTGATATTCAAAAGGCTCAAATTTAACTTTGCCCCTAACAGGATGCTGAATATGAAAGAAGTTTTTTACAAAGTGCATATACCCTTCTTTAGGGTCAGCACAATGCAACAAGTGCTGAACTTGCTCTTCTGTAAATTTTTCTTTTGTGTGCGCCTTTTTGGTTAAGACGCCATCTAAACTTTTTGCCATAAACTTATTTACATAAAAAAAGCGAGCATATAGCTCGCTTTTGGTATACTGGTATTATCAATTACCTAGTTTTAATTTCAGTGTATAAACTTTGCAAATGGTTAACTAGATTCTCTTCCATTGAGCTTTTACGAGCTAACGGGTTACCACCACCATTGACTGCCTTAGCTTCACGATCCTTGCTGTGCATATCGTCACCGGTTGGCAATACTGCTGATACAGGTGCAGTAGTCGGCCCATCATGCCCTGCCATACTGTTGCCAAATTCTTCTTCGAAATCAGAGCCAAACATTGGATCTTCGTGGTCCGAACCATGTCCGTGTTGTGGAGATGCAACGTCATCAATGTTCTTTAAAACATTCATTAGTTCACGGATGCCGCCACCACCGCTGGCATTCAAGCTAACATTCATGTTAACAGAATCAGATTGGCCAGGTGCACCCATAGGCATCATGCCACACTCTTCAACACTAGCACCTTCTTCAATGGCACTAATTTTTTGATATAAACTTTTAAAATCCATTATTTTACTCCCTTAGCAGTTGGTAATTTAACCTGCTTACCGCCAATAGTGCTTAGAGCTTTTTTGTTAACTGGTTGCTCTTTAACATCACCGGCCTTAGGAGGTTTAGTTGGAGTTAGCTGATCATTAACACCTGTGTACTGCGTCATTGTGTGTTTTGTTTTGCTTAACTCTTTTAAGAAGTTTTCAGTGCGGTTTTCGCCAACTTCTTGTTGTGCGCCTTCGCCTGTTTCATAATCTTTACCTAGTAAAGCTTCGCCGCTTTTCTCGGCATGTTGCAAATTGATTTCTGTTTCTTTTTCTTCGGCTAGGTTGCGTACTCTAATTTCGCTGTGCGTTTTCTTCAAGCATGAACTCACTGCATCTCTGACTTGCGAACTAGTTGCCGGGTAGTTTGTGCAGACATCGAACACTGTCATGCCAACGTTTTTAAGTTCTGGAAAGTCTACGTTGCTTTCTTGAATTGGTGTACTCTTACCGCTACTGCACGAAGTAACGCTGTATTGAGCAAGAGCTTCTTTGATTTTCTTGGCACAGTCTTTAGGGCAATCGCCGGCAACTTTTACCTTAAATTCGTAAACTTTCTTGCTTTCTGTTAGGTATTCTTTAAATGATTTCATAGCTTAATCCTGATAGTATATTTATTTCATTTTCTTTAATTGCTCTATCAAACTATTGCGGTCTGCAATAATAACACCGTCGCCGTGAAGGTTAATACCACTCTCTTCTCCGGGATTGGTATCTTGATCTAGCTTTTGTTTCTTAAGCTGTAGCTCAATCATCTTGAGTTTTTTGTCAATTTTTGCTGATTTTGCGTCGATAGCATTTTTAAGCATGCTACCTGCAACTTCAAAAATACGGCTACTGTAACGTGCTTCTACGTTCATGCCTAGGTCAATTAAGTCATCGTAGGCATCTGTAGCACGTTGGGCAAGCGCATCAAACTCTGCATCAGCGGCATCGCCTAATCCAGTAACTTGCGGTAAACTAGCTGAGATTTTGTCAAACTCATCCATGCTCCGTAAGAATGGCTTGGCCAGTTCTGCCTTGGCTGCTGCTTTTTCTTCCTGCTTAACAATCTTCTTGCTTTCAGGCAAATTAAGTAATTCTTCGAGTTTCTTAGTCATACTCTTACTTATGCGCGGCCGTTGTGGAACAAGTCATTTTCGTTGACAATTCTAAATTTAATGCCCTGTTGCTTGCACCATAAGCTGGCTGCTGCCCACTTGGCTTGATTCTTAATAAATTGTGCTTGATTGTATTTGTTCTTGCCAACACGTTCCAAGATTGTTTGGCTTGCTGGTTTTATTTCAATAAGTTCGATATTCATTCTGTTGTTTTTGTCAGCATACTGAATAAAGAAATCTGGGACGTAAACAGTATTTCTTCCGGTTAACGGGTCTCTGTAAGGTATTTGCACAGCTTCGCTCGCCCACTTTTGTACGCTGGCATTTGTATCACAAAACCGCATAAAGCTAAGTTCCCAACTACTTCTATAGATGGGCATCTTTAATCCTACATATTTGTCCGGGTGTTGTGGTACAAATTTTCCCCTAGCAAATTTGGCCATATTAAACTAAGATGTTTCTGCTTTCGTAAGTATCTGCTAAGTTTGCAATTCTGTAGCCCAGTAGGCTAATTTTTTCTCTGTAGGCATTTAATACTTGCGCAACAATTTGACTTAGCTGAACATCTGTTAAAGACTTTAAACTATCAAGTAACTGAAAAGTAGGAACACCATCAATCCTTGCTTGATTTAAAATTACAATAGCAGTACTGCGAGCACTGTCTTGGTCAAAACCTCTTTTCAAAAAGAAGCCAACAGTTGCATCTATTTCGTTGGACGGGAATGTGATTTCTTTTTGAAAAAATTTATCAAAGAATGCTTTGGTATCGTCGACTATATCTTGAGGAGTAGGTAAATTATTAGCCATAAGTTTTATCTGATAATATTAATTTTATTTGCAACAGTTATGCCAGTGTTTGAAATGTTAGTAGATTGCGGAAATGTAAATCCGGTTAACCCTCCAACAGTTTGTGTGGAGTCTAATGCTAGCAACCCAGATACACCAGTTGTACCAGTTGCGTTATTAGTATTTTGATATCCGTTGATTGCGCTTACCTGATTGTTAAAGTTCTCTATAGTATTGCTAGCAACAATGCCTTGTTTTGTAAAGGTTGGAGTTGCCGTAGTTGGCCCAGATGGTCCGAGTAACGGACTAGGCGTAACATCATAATGCTCTAAACCAAAACCTTCTACATTGTCAGTGTTAACAAGTCCAGTTGTATAACTTACAGCTTCGTATTGTAAAGCCATTATATTTTCGTGAGTATTCGACGGTCCGTTATACTTAACGTCCTTATGGTCAAAACTTTTGATCAACGGATTATGCAGTTTGTATGCAACATACTCGTGCCGGGCCATATGATAGATTGTGATATAATTGAAAAATGCTACAGAGCTGCCGTTATCTAAACCATATGGGTTTTGTATGTAGTTGGCATTTTTTGTTGCTACTCTGTTGTATGCTCCAGCTTTGGTTGCGCTAGTAGAGTCGGCATAGTAGTAGCCGTAATAATTTTGCCACATCATATTAATAAGACCCATGTTATCGTCGTGAAACGTAACAGTTGTTTCTCCGAATGAATGCTGAGTCTGTACTACTTTTTTTCTGTTGTACTGATTTATAGTTTCCGTAGCCATGGTAAACTTTGGCAGTGTAACCGACTTAACCAACATATTAATTTCATTTTTATGGCGCTGAGATAACTCTATATTTTTTAATGCTGCTGGATTAATACTAAACGCCACATGAAACAAATGGTCAAACTTGGGTGCAAGTCTGAAGCCATCGTCCGCAAATAATTTGCTGGCGTGTTGTTGATCTCTCAAGAACGTACTAGCGTCCGCGGATAAAAATTTATTTGGAGTGAATGCCATAATACTATTTATTCGGTTAGATTATATACGCAGTTAATGATTAGCCATAAAAAAGTCCACCTAAGTGGACCTTCTTATTAATATAAACCGTTACCAGTTGTACTTGTACCACGAAGTTGTGTAAATCCTTGTGTACCCATAGCACTACCAATTCCAATTTGTTGAGCATTATCATATTGAATAGATAATTTAATCAGCATAGGATCGGCTGCGCCAGTGTAGCTTAAAGCTTCGTAACTTGTGCTTTGGATGTAGCAACCATATAGTGCCCATGTTTCTAACACACCAGCGCCGCCGTCGTTGCCGTTACCGCCGTCGAGCATTTCGATACGAGTAACAAACTTATAGTCACCGCCGGATGTAGCACTTGCTTGTTCAAAGAAGTCAAACTGTTTCTGATTCTGTTCGCCAACTAGCTTAGTAACAGCGTTTGTAACGTCGTCACGTAAGGTAATTGCTAACGGATCCCATGTTGGTTTACCAGCATAGTGAATCTTGCTGTTGTAAACTTCCAAAGTCTTGTCTTCGAATTTAACAGTTGGACGAGCAGCGTCAGCTACTTGTTTTGTTAGCTCTACAGTGCTACCAGATGTGCCGAAGTTTTCAAAGCTAACTCTGAAACGATATTTCAACTTCGGCATCAACAAGCCCTGCGTTGCAGAGCTTTGGTTACTGGCTAAAGGTACTGTGAATCTTGATAATGATGCAATTGACATTGTATTCTCCTAGTTATTATAGACCTGCGATTTCGCCAGTATTCTTCAAGCGCAGTGGAATATAGATAAATTCCACTGCCTTAACTGGTTCAATCGCAACATCTAGATATAGCTCGCTGCGGTCAATTCTTGCAGGAGTGTTGTTTGTTGTATCGCAAACTACTAAGAAATCATACAATGCACGTTGGCCTACTAATTCTAATAATAGTCCTTCAGCTGCTTGTTTAATTTCGTTACGAGTAATAGTATCGTTAGGTTCAAATATATACGGTTTAGCAAGTTGGCTAAACTGTCTACGTAAGTAAACAACTAAACGTGCAACGTTAACACGATCTAACGCACTTGCTGTTAACTGACGTGTATATTGTCCATAACATACTAAACCTGTACCAGTAATGAATGTGATTGGATTAACATGAACACTAGCCAGTGTATCACGTTGTCCGGTATTCAATGCAACTGCATTAAACTCGCCGGTTGTAGGATCTACATAACCAACAGATGCAGCATTTGTAATACCACCACGACGTGTACCTGCTGGTGCAAACCATGGATAAGAAACGTTATCGCTTAGTGCAATAGTACGTAACATCATGTGACTTGGAGGAACAACAATGTTATTGCCAACTAAGTCTGTTGTATAGCCCCATGGGTAGTAAACACCCAAGTAAGCATCTGTAGTAATTAAACCGTCATCGCCGTTGATAACTGCGTTGTTAGAGTTATTACCCCATGCGCTAATTGTAGTAGCATCTGGTGTTAAACGTGCAGGAGTATCGCCAACAACGAATGCTGTTAATCCTCTGTCGTAGTTTAATCCAACTAAGCTAGCAATTGTTTCTGGATATCCAGGGCAAGCAATTAAGTTAAAGATTCTTGATTCTTCATCACGAATATGTTGATTGCTTTGGATTTCTGCTTCCAATGCTTGTAACACAACTTTACGAACTGCTTTGCGACCAAATGCGCCGGATCCGTCTTCGTTGTTTGCTGCTGCACTGATCCAACGATGTGGATAGTAGTCAGTCATTGGGTCGCCTTCGCCTACTGGGAAAGCACCGCCAGCGTAACGAATATTCTTGGCAGTTGTGTCAACATAGTTACGAACAAATTTCAATACGTTAAAGCCAGAACGACGTAGGTTCCATAACAACATGCCTCTTGGATACAATGCTGGATCTGGAGCATCAAAGTCAACAAAGTCTTCAACTAATAATTCAGAAATTAAAGATTGCTCAGAACCTTGACCGTCTTTGTTCCAACGTGCATCACGGAATAAAACACCGTTTTCAGTTGTTTGGTCGCTGTTGTCAACTAAAACCCACTTGCTGTTTAAGAAATCATACTTGTGGATTTTTGGATAGTTTTCTGTATCGCTTGTGTCGATCCATAAGTCCCCGTTACCTAATGCTAAACCATCGCTCTGTTCTGTTGGCTCTGTAGCACTAACAATAGGACCATTTGGGTCTGTACCGCCGCCGCCTACTTGACTTTGGTCGTAGTTCAAATAACCAACCCACTTCTCGCCATCGTGAATCATAATGTCGACTTCGCTAATAGTGTTGTTGTACCATAACTTGCCGTCGACTGCAATGTTTGTTGGAGGTGTGGAACTTGCTGGAGCAATTGCGCTGTTACCAATGCTCGGTGCCCATAGACTTGCAATGAATCCATTGCCTGTTGGGTTTGTAAAATAGTTAGCTGTGCTTTCTGCTGTGAATACGCTTGTATTAGCGCCGCTGAATGGTAAACCAGTTGTTTCAATAATTTCAATGTCGCCACCAGCCAAGTGTTGGATAACGATTTGATTTGTGGCTGTCTTACTAGCAACTAAGTTAGAATCTGCAAACGCCGCAGTAAATGCTGCTAAGAATGCATCAATGTCAGCTGCTTCGCCGGCTGTTGTCCAGGTTACTGGTGTTACAGTACTCCATGTTGCAGAACCTACTTGACTTTCTCTAACTTCAATCTCGTATGTAGTGCTGCCCCATGTACTGCCAGTGATTGCACCGCTGGTAATTTTTGTAGCACCCTTACCAGTGCGGATGTAAATCTTGAAATTAGCCAATGCTGGTGCAGATTCATCATCGTTGTACTTAACATATGTTCTGCCAACGTTTAAATTAACTCCGCCGCCCGATGGATCCATTTTGAACAATGCTTCTGGGCCATTGGCATACAACCCAATAGTTTGTGTAATCCAAGAGCTAGTAGCAGCATTGTATTTCTTTACAACCCAATCAGCACCTTGGTTCGCATTTGTTGTTTTAACCCAAATAGAACCTGTAGGACGAGGCATGCTATCATATGTCTTGTATGCTGGAACACTAGTGTGTGCTCCGATAGTCAATGCAGGAGCATAATATGTTTTTGTGCTAGTTCCAACTGGTACTAGTTTAGCTGCTACGATCCAACTGCCGGATACGATGACTTCACCGTCTGTAGTTGTGCCGTCTGTATATAAACTTAACTTGCCAGCTGCATCTAAACTTGCCATAACACCTTCGCATAACGGTGTTGTTCCAGTGCCATTAGTCGATGTTGTATTAATGATATTAACTAGTTCTTGAGGGGTAGTTGCATCCAATGCCGAACTAAAACCGTTGATAACGATGGAGTCAGTTACTGCAATTGTCTGTGCAACTGCTACAGAACCAGTTGCAATAGGCCAGCTACCTGCCCACTCAGGCATACCAACTTCAACCCATGTGCCGGCCGGTTGCCATGCATCAAATGTTAGTGGATTAGAACCTGTATCGTATTTCTTTAACCATAGCTTGTTAAGGCTACTAGTGGCTGTAAGAGCGTAGTCGCCGATTGCGCCGAAACTTGCCGCTGGGCGAGATCCAGTATCTAATGGGTCTGATAAGAAAGCACTATCTGTAATAGCGGATACAGCCTTGACACCAAATGTTTGTCCGCCAGCTGTTGTAGCTGCTGCGGCATTCCACTGGAATACACCAAATTTACTGTCTGTTGTGTCAAACCAATATGTCCCATCTGCTGGCGGGCTTGTTGGTTCGTTTGCTGTGCCTGTTAGTTGACCAACATCTAAATCTGCACGAACAACATAAGCGCGATTGCTTACACCTAGTAAACTGTAGGCAGCTTGTAGACCGTATTCGTTCTGCTCTCCAGCGTGAATAGGATTGTTGTTAGCATCAGTATAGAATTTTGGTACGCCAAAAGTATCTGATAAATCTTTCTGACTAGTGAGCAAGTATACCTTACCTGCGTTAGCCTTCAATGTGCCGGGTGCAATTCCAGTAGCTGAGCCGTTCTGTTTGTTTTCTTCCGATGCAACAATAACTAAAGGAACCGTGCCGGGAGCGGCCGGTGTATAGAAACTTTCATCTACAACTGTAACTGCTACGCCTGGTGAACTAAGTTGAGCCATATGTTTTTCTCCATGAATGCGTGTTCTAATGTATTTATGGTGAATTGGCTTTTTCTACTACTTATACACCTTCGAAAAGGCTATGAAAAGGCTTAAATAAACGTATGAGACCTTTATGTTCGTGCGGCAGGCATCCTGTTGCTATTAATTATTATAAATTAGGCAAGGCTTTTTATAGAAGTGTCTGCGGGCCATGCAGTCGCGGTGTTATTGCTCCACGATGGCAGAGTGCCGGGTATATAATGAAAAACACCTGCGACAAATGCGGTTTTAAAAGTCCGCACCGTGAGGTGTTTAATGTGTTTCATGTAGACGGCGATTTAAACAATTGCCGCCATACTAATCTCAAGACTGTGTGTGCAAACTGTCAGAGAGTCCTGCATAAAGAGGGCGCTCGGTGGCGTCAAGGTGATTTGGTACCAGACTTATAACTTGTGCATACAAGTCGTCGATGCTACCATTGTTATCTAGCACGGCGTCAAAGTGTGTACCAACCCATGCTGTTTCGCTAGCATGAATACCTAACCTTTTAAGTCTATCTTGGCTAATACTCCAAGTATGATTACTGTTGGGACCAAGGTTAACACTGATTGCAGAATCATACCATTCGGGCTCCGGGCCACGAACTACTCGTACTACAATGCCGCCTGCATCCTTGATACTTTTAATTTCGTTAGGAAAGCGACAATCACTAATAACAATGTCGTCTTTACTATTGCGTAGTTTATTTTCTAAGGCAGCAATCCATATGTCATCATGAAATGCTTTACGGCAAACTTCTGTACCCCAGTATTGCAATACCCAACGCGGTGTTAGATTAGGCATATTCAAACGTTCTGCCCACCATGTATCTACCTGTTCTCGCCATTCACGGGCTTGTTTTGTGCGCCCTTCCAGCATTGTTCTATCCCAGCCAAAGACGTGAGCTACTGCGTCTTTTAGGCTGTTGGCAAAACTCTCTCGTCTAAATCCATGGAAATTTGTAAGGTAATCGGCAACAGTATCTTTGCCGGAACCAATAAAACCACACACACCTATAATCATAGCACACCCCTGTTGTTGTGCTAGTATATAATAGTTTTATTGAAAGGTCAAAAGATTTTTAACCAATAACAAAGGTCATCGGCGTGCCGCCGGATACTAGATTTTCAAGTTCTTTGTCTAGTTCTTTTAGTTCTGTTTGGCCTTCGGTTTTTAGGGCAGCGCCATTCAAAGTAATAGAACTTTGTGGCCCGGCAATGTTGCCAAACTTACTACGTGCTTCTCCAAGCATCATCTTAGATACAGCTAATGAATAATCGTATATCCATTGTTTGGCGTAAATATCTTGGAGTATAACCCAGTCAGGGCGATAGTTTTGTGTTTTCATTAATATCTGTTCGCCTTGCGCAAACGGACGTTGCAGAATGTTTAAAATATGGCTTGTAGGTTTCCAACTGAATTCGATAAAACTACCGAACATACGTCCGACTAACTTTTGATAGCCTGCAAACATATCGTAAGTAGCTAAACCGCCCATCATAGTTCCACTTAACAAATAAGTGTTAGTATAAGCCAAATTGAATGGTTCGAACAATGTTCCGCCAGCACCTATGCCAGAACGCGAGCCTATAGCTCTGCGGAATACACTTTGTACACTGATAATTTCATCAGGCAATCTATACTCGTTTTGATCCTGAATTAGTTCTAAGAAACTATAGCTTTCTTCTACAGCATTACTACTGCGCTGTCTAAAACGTGTTAAAGCACGGTCTAAAGCTGTTTCATAGTGCTTAGGATCAAGTTCTACTTCGACCATGCCATCACCCAACATAGTTCTGACATAGTCAAAAACCTTGTTACGTTCCACAGTTGAATTAGATTGGGTAGTTGATGGTAATGCGTCCATTATATTGTCTCCATACATATTTAGCTACTGATAAATATCATTATGCCAAGAATTTCAATGTACAAACCAGAAAGAGGCAACGACTATAAATTTATGGATCGTCAAGTCTCTGAAATGTTCCAAGTGGGCGGTGTAGACATATATTTGCACAAATATATGGGCCCGCAACTTAAGAACGAAGGCACGGCTGATCAACCCGTGTACGATGTTATGAGTGTAACAAATATACAAGATTTGTTATTCTTGGAGAATCGTGATAGAAAATACGACGAAGAAATTTATCGTATTCGTGGACATTACCAAGTACAAAACATAGACTTTAATCTAAGTCAATTTGGATTATTCTTGGATAATGATACAGTTATGATGACTGTACACATTAACGATTTTATCAAGTATATAGGGCGCAAACCACTCAGCGGAGACGTGTTAGAGTTTCCTAATTTACGAGACGAATTTGCGCTTAACGATTTTGATTTAGCATTGCCTCGCTATTATGTTGTAGAAGATGTGGGCCGTGCTAGTGAAGGATTTAGCGCCACATGGTACCCACACTTATACAGATTGCGTCTTAAAAAGATTGTGGATCAGCAACAGTTTGCTGACATACTCAACAAGCCAGCGATGGATTCCAATGGCGATCCTACTGACATGACTTTGCGAGATTTGTTGAGTACTCACAGTAAAGAATTAGAAATTAATGACCAAATAGTTGCACAAGCAGAAGCAGATGCTCCTAAAAGCGGTTATGAAACTAGACAGTTTTATACACTGGCCGTTGACGAGCAAGGCAAACCTGTTCTCAACACTGCCGCCGATGATGATATTCTTGCCAGTCAAAATGTATTGGCAAGTCAAAGTGAAGGTATTCCAGAGCGTACAGGATACACAGGTTATCTAGTAGGCGATGGTTTTCCTGTTAACGGATATGACTTTGGCTTTGGCATCCAGTTTCCCGCTACAGCAGTTAAGGATGATTTCTTCCTGCGTACAGACTTCTTGCCTAATAGATTACATAGATTCGATGGCACACGTTGGGTTAAAGTAGAAGATGCTGTACGTATGAACATGACCAACAATGATACAAGAGCTACTCAAAAGACTGCCTTTATCAATAATACAAATTATATGTATACTGATGCAACTAAGAGTGATGTTGTTACATTAGCTAAAGATGCTACAACAATTAATACAACTATCGATCCTAGTGGTACCGCTGCATTTGTAGTGATTAAACTAGATACATATACAATAGAATATGCTGTTTCTTCATACCCAGGATTAATCACTAACTATAGTTATCTGAATCCAAAGACTGGAATCACTAGTAGCAAAGTTAGAATTAACTTACCAATAATTGCAACTGTGCAACAACAGATTCCATATGCTGGTAAGTGGACTGTAACTTTCTATAAAGTACGAGAAGAACAGCGTCAGAGTTTGAGTAAAGCTCTTAGACCAAAGGCAGATTTATAATGCAGCATTTTTATGATGGTCAGATACGAAGGTATCTAACACAAACGATTCGCGTACTCAGCAACTTTGTTGTTAAGTATGGAGACGGTACACTCGTACGTGTGCCTGTTATGTATGGAGATGCTGATCGCCAGGCTTCTAGTATTATTAGACAAAACAGCGAAAACAAAGTTAATAGTGCTCCAAGAATAAGCGTTTATATTACTGATTTAAAATTAGACAGGGCACGGTTATCTGATTCTACATATGTGGGTAAATTAAATTTTAGAGAACGCGGTATAAACGAAAGCACCAGTGATTATAATCAAAGTCAAGGTCGCAATTATACCGTAGAGCGTATAATGCCTACTCCGTTTGCCTTAACTATGAAAGTAGATATTTGGGCTGCAAACACAGATCAAAAATTACAACTGTTAGAACAAATGTTAGTGTTGTTTAATCCTAGTCTTGAATTGCAAACAACTGACAATTACATCGACTGGACTAGTTTAACAGTATTAAATTTAAACGATATTCGTTGGACAAGCCGAACAATACCAGTTGGTAACGATAGTCCTATAGAAGTTAGTACACTGACTCTCGACACACCTATCTGGTTAAGTCCTCCTGCTAAGGTCAAGCATCTTGGCGTTATTACAAAAATTATTACAAGTTTTTATCAAAATTCAGATTCAAGCCCGTCAGATTATATTGACGGGCTTGGTATCGATTTAGCTGGTAGTACAGTATCCATGTCGGGGTTACTAACTGAAATGATTACTACTATCACCGACTACGGTGTTCAAATTTATAATAATCCACAAGGTATAGGGTCTGCTAGATTATTAAATTCCACAGAAAGTGTAGTGCCCAGAAGTCCTACGTTAGATGTATCTGTAAAACAAGGCAGTTATATTCAATGGGCAGAATTCTTTAATAGCTATCCTGGACAATTCACAGCAGGTTCTAGTAGAATATATCTAATACAGCCCAACGGATCTAATATTGTAGGTACTATGGTAATTAATCCTATGGACAGTACTATACTTAATATAGATTGGGACATAGATAGTTTGTCTAGTAACACAGGAATAGACAGCAACGGATTGTTGGATACAGACAATTTATATAATGCAGCAGGTAGTTTTAGAGCTAACAGCACTGGAACTATAGATGCAATTATCAACCCATTAACTTATAACCCGTTAAGGCCCAACAACGAAACAGAAGATCAAGAACTTGTATCAGGTACTAGATTTTTAATTGTGGAAGACATCGGTAGCGAAAACAATGAGGACGGAGCAGATGCTTGGAAAAATACTGATAATACCGACTTTGTGGCTAGTGCTAATGATATTATCGAATGGCAGGACACCCACTGGGCTGTTATATTTGCCGCTAATCAAGAAAGCGACACGATGATCTGGCAAACGAATATATACACTGGAGTTCAATACTTGTGGAACGGAGTTTCCTGGGTCAAGAGCTTTGAAGGTGAATATAAGGCAGGTCAATGGAGAGTGGAACTTTAACTGAAAAAATCGTTTGTAGTGGTGCATTGTTTTGTGCCCGGTCAACACAACGATTCTTATTGCTACAAAAAGCCAATGGTAAACATATAGGTACCTGGGGACTTGTTGGTGGCACTAACCTATTGAATGAAAATCCATGGCAAGGATTACAACGAGAAGTTGAAGAAGAAATCGGCAAGCCTCCTCAAATTATTAAAACTCTTCCTTTAGAAAAATTTGTTAGTAACGATAGCGTGTTTAGTTTCCACACTTATTTTTGTGTTATAGAGGATGAGTTTGTTCCTAAACTAAGTGACGAACACATGGGTTGGGGATGGTTTGATTTAAGTAGACTGCCAAAACCTGTACACAGAGGACTCGACCTGAGCCTACGTAACCGAGTTATTCAAACTAAAATACAAACAGTAATAGATCTAATAGATAATTTATAAAACAAAAAAGCCGCATTAAGCGGCTTTTTGTTGAGTACTGTTTGAATTAAGCCTGCGCTTCACTCCATCGTAACACCAAGTTACAAGGAATACTTCCTGATCCCGATGCACGATAGATATTAACAGCTAATACGTCTGGACCATTTGGATATGCTCCACGACCGCCTAGTGTAGTGTTTGTAAGTTCTTTTAACGGACTTAAATCAAGTGCGCTGGTAGCACCTGGCGCTGCAATAAACGAGAAAATCTGTTCGCCTGGTTGTGCAAACGGCGGCTGTCCAAACTTAAATGTCACTGAAGTCGAAGCAGGAGTAATTGTTGTGGCATCCGACGACTGATTGAACTGTACACGATAGTATTGTGTACCAAAGTAGCTGACTAAAGCTGCCGTATTCACAAAAGTACCGCCGGGGAAAATACCGCCTTGGTTAACTTCAGTTCCGTTTGTAGCATTGGTAGCTTCCCAGCTGGCTTTTTGGAAGAACACAACTGAAGTTCTTGTAACAGCGTAACGATTTGTCACTGTCAGGGTTGTTGCACCGGTTGTAGTACCAGTTGGGTTTAAACTTAGTGTTATAACCCAAAGCTGTTGGCCACTAAAAGTACCCCAGAACTGAATTGAATTAATAACTGTGCCTGTTGCAATGTTACTACCAGTTACAAGTTGTCCTGTTTGTAAACCAGCTGCCAAGTATGTTGTGTAGTTAGCTTGTGTGATATAGATGTTTCGGAAACCACTGATAACAGAACTGGCGTTACCCGGAACTAGTTCAATACTAAGTGTACCTGTTGGAAACGCTGCTGTTGTGATGGCCGTTGTTGTTTGTGTAGCACCGCTAGCCCATGTGATACCACCACCGGATGCCACTTGTGAAAAGCTAGGCAGGCCGCCAGCACCAGAACTTTGTAATCCGTTCCATGCAACGTCAGCAACGTTAACTGGATAATTCTGTGGGTTTAGAACGCCTTCAACAACAATACCACCAGTTAATTGTGTGCTGCCCGAGAAGCCGTCCGATGTAATTTCAAGGGCTTGCAATAGTAGTTGAGCACGGTTAATCAAATCTCTATCGCCTAAGTCGCCGATAAGTGCATTGGACACGCTAGGAGCCAATCGAATCATAAAGGCAGTCTGCTTAGTAGTAGTTACTGCCAAGTTAGTAGCTTGATAGTTGAACAAATATCCACGGTCAGCATCGAAACCACCGTCTTGAATGTATGCACTACCCCAGTGACTAATGTTTGGAGTTGCTGTGGCAGCTACTTGTAACACACCTTCGTATCTAGGATGTGTTGCCGCAGGCCCTGCACTATATGGTCTAGCAGCACCAGCAACAAAGTGCGTGAATGATGTTGCACGTACTGCGCCTGTTAAGTTTCCTGCACCAGCAGTGGCACTCTTACCGGTATATCTAATTAGTTCGTTATTAATGTAAACAGTACCAGCTGTTGGGAAGTATGTCAAATCTGCAACTGGGATAGTTGTTTGACTATCAGTCATCGCTTCCGTCAACGTACTCTTAGCACCTTCGTTGATAACTTCATATCGAACTGGACTGTTACCTGAACGTTGATAAGCTTCTCTGTTTAAATTGTTACCACGTAATCTATGTACAGTGATATATCTACCAGTAGGGCCACGTAACATCCAATCACAGAATCCGGCTCCATACCATGTCCACTGTAATCCAATCATCTGCATCTTGCCCACATCGATACTGAACCCGCTTGGGTTATGTACGCCGCCGGCACCGTCGCAACGATCCACATTCCACTCTCTCTGTGGAATTGCATAGTCAATAACACGAGCCATCTTAATACCTGATGCAGCATTAACACCTCGATAGTCTGGAGTAACTGTAATTTGTGTATCAGTATTAACCTGGCTGATGACGTGCGTCATGCCGCGAATAACAATACGGTCGCCTGCTGCTAATTGTGCAATAAAACGAGTATTTGTTCCAGTTACAATATTACTGTCAGGCGATACTGCCACTGTTCCTGAAACTTGGAATGTACTAGAACGTCTGCCAACTGATAATGTTTGACCATCGTACTGCCAATATGGTCCGTTCTGGTCATCAAATGTTCCTGCGCGAACAATTGCACCAGTCCAAGTTTTAACAACCATGAAAGATGGGCCGGCCAAGTCTGTTGTGGTTGCGCCAAGTGTTTGTGTGGCTAATACTGTCAATGTTCTTTCATCTATGATACTAGCAATAGTGTACGATCCGTCGTAGCCGGAAGTAATCACTCCATGAAGTTCAATTCCTGCACCAATCTGGCATGCATGGTCCACATCGTCTGTGGTAATTGTAATAATACTACCAACAGTTGTACCAGAAGCAGTTACTGATCTGACATCATAGTTAGGTGCAAATAATGCACCTGTGTTATAGTTAATAGCTTTACCAGATTGATAACGAATGTATTTTTTACTCATACGTATTGCATGAGAACCGTAACTTGGACTTCCTGTACTTAGGATAACGCCGCCGTCTAATGGACGGTGTAAGTAGTAAGCATCGGGACGAGCATAAACTATACCACCAATTGTGCCTGTTGGGGTTAGAGCTGCTCTAGCAGTGTATGTGAACGAGTTAACTGTTGGAACTGTTTCAACAAAAAACGGGCCGCCGGCAATTGCATGGTTTTGTGTGCCGCCGGAATCACTTGTAACAGAAACTAAGACAGTGTCGCCTGGAACAAATCCGTGAGCTGCTGGAAATGTAACAGTAATTATAGGAGTTGCGGCTGCACTGTATGTAAATTGCGGAGCACTTACTTGTGATCCTGTATAAAAGCCGCCCTTACGCAACTGAATAATTGGGCTGAATAAATTGTCACCGTTTGCCACACCAACTTGTGCTTTGGCATAATAGGTAAATGTAGTTGTTGTAGGCACACTAAAAACAATAAAACTTCCTTCGGCGCGAGTAAATCCAACAGCAGCCGAGTTAAGGCCTTTAATTGTGATAGGTTGGCCAACTGCAAATTCATGAACGCTGGAGGTTGTGATAGTAATTAAACTTTCGCCTGTAGCGGCATTTGTTGTGGCAGCACTAACAGTTAAATCGGAACCTGGAACTTCAAAAATACTTGGATAACCACGCATCAAGGATACTGCTTGCCACTTAGTAGGCTGTAATCCATACTCAAAGTCAGCGTCAAGCATGGAAAGCGGCTGTGATACACGAGTACGTTCAAACGCATCTGTACCAACTTCTGGTAAACGTACATCTACCCATTCTTTTTCGTAGAATATTTGAATTGAATCATTGGCGCTATGAGTAGCTGTGTTAACTTGTAGAGTAATAGTAGTGATGCCGTCAGCGCCGTCTAATACGTGAGGAAAGTCTGCACTGTTTGCTCTGCTAAAACTAATTGCTGTGCTAGCGTTTGTGGTGTCTGCAAAGTTATAAAGAATAACGTTGCGTGTGGTGTTCGTGATAATCAATAGCTGATTAAGATCGAGCTTACCCGGAACTCTAATAGTACCTACGCCAGCGACACCTGGGGTAAAAACGTAGCTTCTAATCTGACTTTTGGCCATTTATGACTTCTCCAAATATTATTATGTTATTTAGCTTAACTTATTGTTAGCATTCCGTTATCGAGCACTTACACCCGAAAAATAGCCCATTATAAACATGTCTTCTACTAGCCTCTTGGTGGCCGCATATGTTCTATTAATATTCCATGTTGGGTCCGGCATGGTAATTTCTGCATTTGTAAACCTACCGGCTGCTGCCGTTGTTGCACCTATTGTAACATTGTTAATTGCGCCGGTAGTTGATGGATTAATTGTAACTGTTCCGCTACCAAGTGGGCTTAGTGTTACTGTTTGATTGGTAGATATTGCTGACAGTTGACCTAAAAATGTAGTAGTTTGGCCGGCTGTGCCTAATGTAAGGGTACTTGTAGGACTTACGGTAACTAATCCAGTTGGGCTAATTGTTACATTTGCAGTTGGGCTTAGTGTTACTGTGCTGGTTGTAGTTAGTGTTGTGAATCTGCCATCGGCAGCAGTTATTGCACCTATACTTGTATTATTTAATGTTCCCGTTGTTGTTGGACTTAGACTAAAAGCATTTAATGTTAAATTCAAATTGCCGGTAATATCTACCGTTCCATTGACGTTTAATCCGTCTAGTGTGCCTGCAATATGTGTAACACTTGGTCCTAATGTTGTAGGAGTTAATAATTCATCGCCGTCATATCCTAGGTAAGATCCAGTTGTGAGTTCGATTTTAGTACCAGTTACAGTGATAGTATTTG
>Ga0114982_1000703_pt1 | contig 17688 bp, 20 predicted proteins | sample Shrwel_input2_FT_FD_87183 | JGI IMG/M metagenome (GOLD analysis project Ga0114982, IMG submission 87183) | Subsurface microbial communities from deep shales in Ohio, USA - Utica-3 well 1 S input2 FT | ecosystem: Environmental > Aquatic > Deep subsurface > Shale gas/oil reservoir > Produced... | reverse complement strand
TTCATTATTCCGAATCTGCAGTTGGTAAAAAACCACAAGCACATTCCGATTATATTTCTGAAACAATTAATACTTATGGTAATACCGTAGATATAATGGTAGAGGCTAAGAAAAAAGATTTAACAATTTTAAAATATAAAGAAGAAAATTATGGCATACTCAGAGAAAGTGCTTGATCATTACGCAAATCCTAAAAATGTAGGAACTTTAGATAAATCAAAACAAAATGTAGGGACTGGTTTAGTTGGTGCACCGGAATGTGGTGATGTAATGAGATTGCAATTAGAAATTAATGATGGGATTATTACTGATGCGAAATTTAAAACGTTTGGTTGTGGAAGTGCAATTGCAGCTTCATCTTTAGCAACTGAGTGGTTAAAAGGTAAAACATTGGATAAAGCAGTAGAATTGGATAATATGGATTTGGTAGAGGAATTATCACTACCACCGGTTAAAATACATTGTTCGGTGTTAGCACAAGATGCAGTTAGAGATGCGATTAATGATTATAGAAAGAAAAACAATTTAGAACCAATTAAATTTGAAGATTAATGAAAGTATTAATTACAGGTGTAGCTGGATTATTAGGTAGTAGACTTGCAGATTATATAATTCAAAATGTACCAAATGTAGAAGTAGTTGGGATAGATGATTTAAGTGGTGGTTATAAAGAAAATGTAAATCCAAAAGTTACATTTTGGGAAATGAACTTAGTAGAACATCCAATTGAAAATTGTTTTGAAAATCATAAATTCGATTATGTGTTTCATTTAGCAGCATATGCAGCAGAAGGATTATCTCCATTTATTCGTCAATACAATTACGAAAACAATTTAGTTGCAACTGCAAGAATAGTAAATCAATGTATTAAACATAATGTTAAAAGATTAGTGTTTACGTCTACATTAGCAGTATATGGACATGGTGAAGGTGGAATCTTTGATGAAAAACAACAACAGGCACCAATTGACCCATATGGAGTAGCTAAGTATGGATGTGAAATGGATATTCAAATTGCAGGTGAGCAACATGGTTTAGATTGGTGTATTATTCGTCCACATAATGTATATGGTAGGAATCAAAACATTTGGGATAAGTATCGTAATGTATTAGGTATTTGGATGTATCAACATTTAAACGGATTACCAATGACAATATTTGGTGATGGTGAACAAACACGTGCATTTAGTTGTATTGATGATATTGTTGAACCATTATGGAAATCGGCTATATTACCTAGCGCATCTAAAGAAATTATTAATTTGGGTGGTGTAGAGGAATGGACAGTTAATAAAGCATGTGAAGTATTAAGAAATGTAATTGGTGGTGGTGAAGTGGTTTATAAAGAGGGTAGACATGAAGTTAAACACGCGATTCCAACCTGGCAAAAATCTATTGATATATTAGGGTTTGAACATAAAACCAATTTTGAAGATGGTTTAAAGGATATGTGGGAATGGGCACAAAAACAACCTAAAAGAAACCAATTCGTTTGGGATACTTACGAATTAGATAATGGCATTTATTCATTTTGGAAAAAATAAAAAATATGATTACATTTTCAGAGTTCTATGATTCAATAGAACCAAAAAGTGACAAAGGAACATTACATGATTATATCAATGGATATTATTCAACCGAATTTACTGATGTTAGATTGGGTAAACTTAATATAGTAGAAATTGGTGTTAGAAGAGGAGATTCTCTAAATTTATTGAGTAAGTGGTTTATTAATTCAACTATAACAGGTATTGATAATGGTAGTGAAATGAATAACAATGATTTAGAATTTGTAAATAAAATACCAAATACAACTCTAATATTAGATACCGCATATTCAGATACTACCATTGATAAATTTGAAGATAATTCAATAGATTACTTAATAGATGATGGACCACATACGATTGAAACTCAAATAATTTCAATACAAAAGTGGTTAGAAAAAGTAAAAAAAGGTGGTACACTTATAATAGAAGATATACAAGATTGGGATAACGAAAAACAATTCTTTGATGAAATATGTAATTCATTGGGAATATCTTACAAATGTATTGACTTGAGAAAAAATAAAAATAGATATGATGATATATTAATAATAATTAAAAAGTTATAATAAATGATTAAAAATTTAGTATATTATTGTTATTTTGAGAATTCGGAAATAAACGAATTTGCAAATTATAATATCACCTTAATAAATAAATATTTACCACTATTTAATGGACAAAGAATTATTAAAATTGCAGTAGATGATTTATTAAGGGATAATTCACATTTAATTAATTTATTTCCTAATTGTGAAATTGAATTAGTACAAAATAATCCAGAAACTAGAGAATCTGAATATTTTATACAATCCTTAAAGGAAATTAAAAACAAAAATTCACTTACATTTTTTGCACATAATAAAGGAAGTAAAAATGGTGGTGCTGGAAATAATGTAGTAAAGGTTTGGTTATTATCAATGTATTTTTTTAATTTAGAAGAACGTTATTTATCTAATATTGAATATAATTTAATAACCGATAAAACATTTAGTGGTATAATGCAAATAACTGTACCATGTCCTCCTTGGGTTACAACCAATTGGCATTATAGTGGAACATTTTTTTGGTTTAACACAGAAAAATTATTTAGTATAGATGGATGGGATAACTTTGAAAAAGGAAGATTTTCAGTAGAAGGTTATCCTGGAAAACTGGTAGATGTATCTAATTCACATGTTACATTATGTAGTGAAAATTATAATTGGAATTCATATCAACCAATGATATGGAATAAATATCTAAATGAAACAACATTAGACTCAATTCAATATACCCAATATTGGGAATTATATAATAAAATATTTTAAAATGTATTCAGTTATTATACCTACAATGTGGAAATGTAATAGATTCCAACAAACACTTAGAGAATTAAGTGCACATGAATTAGTTGGGGAAATTATCTTAATAGATAATACACCAAATGATTTAAAAATAGAATTACCAAAATTAATTCATATATTAGAAGGAAAAAATACATATGTTACTGCACCTTGGAATAAAGGAGCTAAACTGGCAAAATATGATAAACTTTTAATTTTAAATGATGATATTTGGATGGATTGGAACATATTAAACATACTAGAACCACATATTACAGAACAAATCGGCTTAATTGGATTAGAGGAAACTGAATACAATATTGAACATTCAAATGATGCGTTTGGATTAGAACCAATTGAAAGAAGGAATGGTGGATGGGGATGTGCAATATTTGTTCATAAAGAAAACTATACCCCAATACCAGAAGAAATGAAAGTATGGGGACAAGATGATTGGTTATTTGTAAAAGCTAGAAATAGAAGAAAACAAAATTATAAATTAGTAGGATATACTATTTATGGTGAATTATCAGTAACTAATAATATTTTGGATGCTGATCCTGAAATTCATTTAATAAGAGAAAACGATTTAAGATTAAAACAACAATATAATTTATTTTAATATGTATTTACAAACACCTTACAAAATTAGTTACGATACACAAAAGTATCCATTTAGAAAAATAGTTTCGGATATGTTAGAACTTACGGAAGAATTTCCGTTGGAAGATTTACATATATTAGAACACTATGATTTATTAGTTAGAGAAAAGGATCAATCTACGATTTGGCATAAAAGATATTACGACAAATATAAAACGGAATTATTACCAACCTATTTAGAATTAGTTAAAGAACTTAAAGAAAGGTTTGGTTATGATGAAATTATCTATCAGAATATTCCAACATTTAGAGTTCAATTAGCAGAAGGTAATTTGGGAGTTGGTGAATGGCATAAAGATAGCACTTACAATCATGGAACATCAGAGGTAAATTTTTGGATGCCTTTTGTAAATACCAATGAACAAAATACTATATGGATGGAAAGTAAAGAGGATAAAGGTGATTACAGACCATATAAAGTAAACTATGGTGAAATATTGGTATTTAGTGGCGCTAATTTATATCATGGTAATAAAAACAATGATAGTAACCAAACTAGAGTATCAGTTGATTTTCGTTTAGTAGACCCTGTTAAATTTATACCAAACGAAGCAGGTTCAATTAATATGAAAGCAAAATTTGATGTTGGTGGATATTTTGAAAAATTATAATTATTAGTATGGTAACCGTATCCGAAACAGCAGCTAAAAAACTAAACTCACTAATTGAAGAAAGTGGGTTCAAAACTCCCTTTGTTAGAGTTGCAGTTAAAGGTGGTGGATGTAGTGGATTATCATACGACCTTTCATTTGATACTGAACAACATCCTTCGGACACTCTCGCCGAAAATAATGGAATAAAAATTTTAATAGATAATAAATCGTTACTATATCTTTTTGGTACCGAATTGGATTTTTCAGATGGATTGAATGGTAAAGGGTTTCAGTTTATCAATCCTAACGCATCTCGTACTTGTGGATGTGGTGAATCGTTTGCATTATAAATTCTTAGTATTATTTGGAAATATACTTAATAAAGTGTATATTTGAATAATAAACATTTACATATGATAAAATTAGTAACAGACAGTTCGGTGTTAAGAAAACCAATATCACCAACAACATTTACAAAAGAAGAACAAGATTTGGCAACCGCTGCATTATTAACCGCAGTTACTCAACATCAAGGGTTGGGTATGAGTGCAAATCAAATTGGTTTAAATAAAAGAATTTGTGTAATCAATGTTAAAGAACAACCTTTAGTATTGGTTAATCCTCAAATATTAGATGAGGGACAAGAAAAGTTAATTTATTTTGAAGGTTGTTTATCTTTACCTAAAACAATGAAAAAACCTATTAAGACAGTTCGTTCTTATAATGTTAAAGTTAAAGCAGATAATTTTCCTGATGTATTAGAATTTGGTACTGAGGAAAGAAATCATCAAGATATTAATTCATTATTTAGTGATATTAATTTATTAGAATCAGTTTGTGTTCAACATGAAATTGACCATTTGAATGGATTGACAATTAGAGATAGACAATATACTGAAACTGTTAGATTAACTTCGTTTGGAAAATTAGGAAGAAATGAAAAACTTTTATTAAAAAAAGGTGAAGAAACTCTTTCAGTTAAGAAAAAGAATTTATCAACTTACTTAGAGCAAGGATGGGAGGTAGCATAATTATGGAATATGTAATAATAATATTAACACTATTCATTACTGCATTGGGATATGCATGTTGGAATCTTTTAAGAAAATTAGAAAAGTTAGAAGAAGTATTAGAACAAAACACAGATAGTTACATTCAAATTTATAATGTGATGAAAGAAATAGATTCTACTGGTGCATTTGAAAGTGATGATGAAGTGGGTTCTACCTTTAGTGATTTAAAAAATCTAATTGATAGAAATAAAAACGTATTAAACGGAAAATCATAATGGGAAGAAAGAAAAAAGATACCAGATACTTTACTGAAGAAACTGAAGCCGCTATTATAGCATTTAATAAAACAACTGACCAGAAGGAACGTAATGTATTGTATAGAGATTATATACACTATTCGTTTTATAAATTAGCAGAGAATGTTTTGAATACATGGGGATTTACTTATTTTGATGATGATAAAGAAGATATTAAATTTGAAGTTATTTCTTTCTTATTAGAAAAGATTCATAAGTTTGAAGAAGGTAAAGGTAAGGCATTTAGTTATTTTACAATAGCAGCTCGTAACTACCTTATTCTTAACAATAACTCTAACTACAAACGATTTAAAGCAACATCACAATTAAGTACAATGCCAGAACATTGGGATTTAGAAAATGACTTTAAACAAGAAGCACATAATGATGAATTCAAAACATTTAATATTAGAATGTTACAATATTGGGATTTAAATCTAATAAAGAGTTTACTAAAAAAAGAGATATTCAAATTGCAGATGCTGTTTTGGAATTGTTTAGAAGAGCAGAATATATAGAATCATTTAATAAAAAATCTTTATACTTATTGGTTAGAGAAATGACTGGTTATAAAACACACTATATAACTAAAGTTGTTTCTAAAATGAAAGAAACTCAAATGAAATTGTATTATCAATTTTTAGATGAGGGAGATATTACACAAGAATCAAAAGACCCGTTTTGGAAGAGAGCAATAACGAAATGAGAATATTAGGAATATCAGCGTTTTACCACGACTCAGCAGCTGCATTGATTGTAGATGGAAAGGTTGTATCGGCACAAGAAGAAGAACGATTTACAGGTATAAAGCATGACCAAAGATTTCCTATCAATTCCATTAAATGGATTCTAAAACAAAACAAATTAAAAATTAACCAAATAGATAAAATTGTTTGGTATGAAGATCCAAAAAAGAAGTTTGAGAGATTTAAAGAACAATGGCACAAATATTTTCCAAAAACATTAGGATTAACTAAAAAATTAATATTTTGGAAATCTAATAATAATATTGAAGAAATTATTAGAGAACAATTAGGATATAGAGGTTCTATTGAATATGTAGAACATCATATTTCACATTTAGCATATTCCTTTTATACATCACCATTTAATGAAGCACATTTATTTTCGGTAGATGGTGTTGGTGAAAATGAAACGGCTATATTGGGGTTAGGAATTAAAGGTAGATATATTCAGCCATTAGAAAGAACACATTTCCCACATTCATTAGGATTACTTTACGCTACAATTACCGCATTCTTAGGATTCAAACCAAATAGTGGTGAATACAAAGTAATGGGTTTGGCAGCATATGGTAGTGATAAGGATGTGTATAGAGAACAATTTGAAAAATTAGCAAAACTAAATGGTAATAATTTAGAATTAGATTTAAAATATTTTGCATTCCATTATTCTGAAAAGAAAATGTTTACTTTTAAAATGAGTGAACTATTTGGTATTACTCCTCGTATTCCAGAAAGTGATTTAGAACAAATACATAAAGATATTGCATTTTCATTACAGGCACATTACGAAAGATTATTTTTCAAAATGTTAAACAACTTTCATACACACTATCCAATGGATAATTTATGTTTAAGTGGTGGATGTGCTTATAACGGATTGGCAAATGGTAAGATAACATTAAACACTCCATATAAGAATGTTTATGTACCACCAGCGCCATCAGATGCAGGTAGTGCTATTGGTGCTGCTTTATTGGTATGGATGAAACAACCCCTAAACAAAAGAGTAGAAAATACAAACCCATATTTAGGGCCATCATACACTCACGCGGATTATTTAAATGTTATTAGACAATATGTTCCTATGGATAAGGTGAAACATATGGCTACACCAATTGTATTGACTAAAGAGGTTGCTAAGTTGATTAATGAGGGTGCAATCATAGGTTGGTTTAAAGGTAGTAGTGAATTTGGACAAAGAGCATTAGGACATCGTTCTATATTAGCAAACCCAACAATTTCAGATATTAAACCTAAAGTAAATAGAGTTATCAAAAAGAGAGAAGGATTTAGACCTTTTGCACCAATGGTAATTGCAGATGAGGCTAATAATTACTTTGAAATGTTAGGACAAGAAGTTCCTTATATGAATCAGGTATTTAAAGTTAAAGATGCTTTTATCGCAGGTTTACCATCTATTACTCACGCTGATGGAACTGCAAGAGTACAAACCGTTACAAGAGAATTTAATACAGACATATATTTTTTACTTAAGGAATTTAAAAAATTAAGTGGATATCCCATCTTACTTAATACCTCATTTAATTTAAGAGGTCAAACAATGGTATTAGACCCCGAAACTGCTATTAAAACATTTTACGATTGTGAAATGGATTATTTAGTATTGGGTAGTTATATCATTAGTAAGTAAGTTTTTAATTACACAATATTTATAAAAAAGATTTATGGCAAGTGTAGACATGAATTTTCCTTTATTTAAGGGAAAAACATTTAGTGATTTGTTGGGAGATATTTACGAAAACCAACAAAGTAAAAAGAAAAACATTTCAGGTCTTATTGAAGAAATGAGAAAGTTGGTAACTAAACCATCTGATGTAATTACTATCGGTCCTATCATTACACAATTGATAGAAGCGAGTATTAGTAACGATGACCATTTGATTAAGATTGCAAATATAGCACAAAAATTAGTATTAGCAAATACAAAGAAAGCGGGTGATGAAGGTTGGTTAAGTGAAGATGATAAGAAAGCATTATTAGAAGAGATGGATGTAGTTGCAAAAGAAATCACACAAAGTACAGATGATAAGATTGAAGATTTAGAATTTGAAATTGAATCATTAAAAGAAACATTGGGTAAATAAAATGGGACAAAATTTCTTTTCATCCAAACAAGCCACAACACAGATAGCAACATCAGGTGCAGGGATTTCTTTTGATTTAGCATTAGTTAATAATGTTATTTTGGATATGGCTGATATTAAAGATTCATTAGATATACATCACACTTTATATCCTGAACTAAATAAAGATACTGATTATGTTGATAAGAATACATTAAAGTATGGTTCAATTCGTTATAGATTATTAGGAATTGGTAGTGAAGTAAATGATGCAGATTTACCGATAGCATACCCACTATCTCGTGAAGATTTTGCATTACCTGTTACTGATGAAATTGTTAAAATATATACAATTTTAGGGTTAGATTACTATGAAAGAATTAATATAGAAAATTCACCTAATTTTAATACCGACCTTAGAGTTTTTATAGCAGCAAGTAAAACAACACCAGAAAATTCTCAAAAGGGAAGTAAATTAGAGAATTATCAAGAATCACAATCATCGGGTATAACATCACAAACTGATAGTACCGCTGGTACGGTTGAGAGTATTAGACGTGGGTTTAATGGTAAATATTTTAAAAGAAATATGAAAATACATCAATTATCACTAAACGAAGGTGATAAATTGATTCAAGGTAGATTTGGTAATAGTATTAGATTTAGTGGATATATTCATTCCGATAAAACAAACGGAAATTCTCATCCGGCTATTTTAATTAGAAATGGTGAGAGTTCAGAAAACCAAAAGAAAAAAGTATACGATATTGTGAGTGAGGATATTAATAGTGATGGAACTTCTATTCAAATTACATCAGGTCCCTATAAAACATTATATACATCTACAATAAATGTTAAAAAAGAAGCAAATAATAACTATCCAAGTTCAGATAATTTAATTGGTGATCAGTTGGTAGCAAATAGTGGTAGAGTAATTTTATCTTCAAAAACAGCTGAAACTTTTTTGTTTAGTAAGAAAAGATTTAGTATCTTTACGGATGATAATGTTACAATTGATAGTGAAAATGGGTTTAAACTAATTTCACAAAGAGGTGATATATCATTAAGAGCAAAAGGAAATAAAAATATTATATTAGAAGTAAATAGTGGTGCTAAGGTGTATCATGGTTCTCCAAATGCAAAAGAGCAAGCTATTTTAGGTAATAAATTAGTAGATTTAATAAGTCAATTAATAGATGTTATGACAAATGTTCAATATCAAACATATGTGGGGCCTACTATTGCAGGTGGTATTTTACCTCAATATAGAACACAATTAACTACTATTAAAACACAATTAAAATCAACTCTTTCTAAAAATAACTACTTAATCTAATGTCTTGGAAACAATTTGAAAAAGAGGTAGCAGAGCAAATGGAGATTGGGTTTAAAAGTCCTGATGATTTTGCTAGGTTTTTTACCGACAAATATGATGAGTGTGTAAAAAGAGGTGTAGATTTTATTACATTAAATCCGGTTAGCAAGGGTAATAAAGATTTGATGTATTCTATGATACAAATTGCAAACTTAACATCAGCGGCTGCTTTAACTCCTGCATTATATGATTTATATTTTAATATGTTAGGTGATGCGGTTGTGGGATATTGGAGTGGTGCAACATCACAAAAAATATTCATTCCACTAATACCAGCAACCGGTACGCTTGTTAACATAGGTGTTAAAGACAATATTGTAACATTTCCTGGAAAATGGCCTAAGGCAAAGGTTAGACCGATGAAAACTATCAGAGTATTTTTAAAAACATTTACATCATTTGCAAGAATGCATTTGATTACAATTAAAGGATTATGTACAACCGTTTCATTATATCCACCACTACCTGGTATTGTGGGTGATGGTGTTATACAATGGACTGGTTATAAAGTAGTAGAACCTAAAAAGCGATATATCATAGATGTATCAAATGTATATGAAACTCCTAATGAAACAAGTAGTATTGTTTATACTTTTGAAAAGGGATTGGAAGTTGATACACAAAAAATAAATGATATTTGGGTATATGCAAAGGATACCAATAATAGAAGTGGGTTTGTTAAAAAAGAATTTATAACTAATAAAACCCCAAATTAGTAAAAAAACAATAATTATATATAGTAAATTACAATTTATGGATCAGAAAGATTTAATTAAGGCATTAGTAAAAGTTTTAAGAGAGGATATTAAAAAAACTCTAAAGGAAGAAATACGAATTGCAGTTAAAGAGGTGTTAAATGAAACAATTAATGAAACACCAAAACAAAAGGTAAATGAAAATTACCAAATGAAATCGAGAGATGATGGTAGCTATGGTACAATCCAATACGGACAAAGACCTATGATATCTCCATCTGATTTGGGGTATGGTGATAATTTTAGAGAATACTCACAACCTGAAATGGTAGCTGGTGGAACTCAATCAGAGTATGGTTCTTATTTACAAGGACAAGAACAAGGTGGTATTCCATTAGAACATAAATTAGCAATGGCAGCTCAAAGAAATCCAGATGCTACTGCACCTGTATTAAAGGCTTTGAATAGAGATTATTCACAATTAGTTAAAAAATTCAATAAGGGGTAAATGTAAGTGGCAATAGAAGTACAAAAATCATTTGTAATTGATTCTCAGGACAGAAGTGTTGGGATATCATTGCCATTGGGTAGTTCAAACAATGGTTATTTTGCCGTTAATTATACTACAAAAGACCAGGTTAAAACAAATTTAAGAAACTTAATTTTAACTGAACCTGGTGAGAGGATTGGTAATCCATTATTTGGTACACCACTAAGAAGATTTATTTTTGAACCATATATGGAAGGTGAATTTGAAGAAGGTATTGAAACTGCTATAACAACGGCAATCAATACATATATGCCTTTCATTGGTATTGATTCTATCATATTTGATAAGAGTAATGAAAATAAAGATAAACATTTGGTAAATTTAGAATTAAAATATTCAATAAACTTTTCAGCAATTCCAATTGTTGATACATTAACGGTTAACATATAGTATGGCACTGAATCCTAAAGATAAGTCGTGGATATCTAATAAGAAAGATATAAAATATTTAAACAGAGATTTTAGTTCTTTGAGACAATCTCTAATTGAGTTTACTAAAACATATTTCGCTAATACAAATAGTGATTTTAGTGATGCATCTCCTGGTATGATGTTTATAGAACAAGCCGCATATGTGGGTGATGTTTTATCATATTATACCGATGCTCAATTAAAAGAATCATTTATAAATGTAGCATCTGATGTTGGGAATGTATTTAGGCACGCTCAGAATTTTGGATATGTTCCTAAAATAAGTAGACCGGCAACTACTACATTGACAGTGTATCAAGTAGTTCCAGTAGTAAACCCATCTAATCCTGAACCTGATAGTAGGTATTATCTTAAGATTAAAGAAGGTATGGAAGTAGTTTCATCTACTAATAATAACATAACATTTAGAACTACGGATATAGTTGATTTTGCAGATCCTAACAATAGAACAATTTCGGTTTTAACAAGAACTGGTACACAAATAGACCAATTTTTAATTACAAAAGAAGTTCCTGCAATTAGTGCTACTGTGGAAACCTTAAATTTAACAAATTTTAATAATCCATTTAGACCTAATCCAACATTTACTATTACTGATAATAGATTTATTAAAATTTTATCAATCAAAGATGTAAACGATCAAACATATTATTACGAAGTTCCATATTTGGCACAAGAAATGATATATGTTAAAGAACAAAATGCATCAATTAATAACTCCGTATTATCAACTAATGTAAATACTACACCATATATTTTAAAGCAAATTAAAACAAATAAAAGATTTACAACTAGAGTGGTAGGTGAAGAATTAGTACAAGTTAGATTTGGTGCCGCTAGTGAGTTTACGGCAGATGAAATGATTATACCTAATACTAAAAATGTAGGATTGGGGTTAAATAATTCAATTAGTAGATTAGAACAATCATTTGATCCATCTAATTTCTTAAAAACATCTACATACGGAATTGCTCCACAAAGTGCAGAGTTGGAAGTAAAATATTTATCAGGTGGTGGTATTGAATCAAATGTTAAAACAAATGATTTAAGAAGTATTACTAAAATAGAATTCTTTGAAGATATATTAAGTTTTGATACTATTAATTCAGTTACATATAATGCAGCTAAAGCATCAATAGCAGTAGATAATTTGATTCCTGCAACTGGTGGTAGAGGATTAGAAACATTAGAAGAAATTAGAGAAAACGCGATAGCAAACTACGCATCTCAAAATAGAGCAGTTACTAAACAAGATTATGAAGTAAGAGCATTATCGTTAGAACCATCATTTGGTAGTATTGCAAAAGTGTATGTTGAACAAGATTCTGCAGCTGATATAAACCCTACTCAAAATGTATTAAGAGATCCTAAGAGTAGAGATGAGTTTTTAAATATGACAAAATCCTTAATAGGAAAATCAGAGGCAGAATTAGAAACGGCAGTTAATAATTTTTTAGAAAGTAAACAAACTATAAATTCAGAAAATAATCCGTTTGCAATTAATATGTATATTTTATCATATAATTCGGATGGTAAGTTGGTAGTAGCAAATAACGCGACTAAACAAAATTTAAAAAGTTATTTAAATGATTTTAGATTGATTACCGATGCAGTAAATATCATTGATGGGTTTGTTATAAACGTAGGTGTAAATTTTGAAATAACAACATATACCAATTATAACAAACAAGAAGTAGTATTAAATTGTATACAATCTATTACTGATTATTTTAATATAAACAATAGAAAAATAGGACAACCAATTAACTTAAGTGAATTAGAATTAGAAATAGCAAATGTAGATGGGGTTTCATCTGTTCCTAAAATAGAATTATATAACATTTGTGGTGATGGAACGGATAGTAGTTATTCATTATATTCATATGATATAAAAGAAGCAACTAAAAACAAAATAGTATATCCATCATTAGACCCTTCTATTTTTGAACTTAAGTTTCCAAATAAAGATATTAAAGGGAGAGCATTATAATGATACTATTTCATACAGCATCTAGTGATGCAAGTATTTACTTACAACAACCTTATCAAAATACAGGTATAGATGAAGTTTTAGAAATATCTAAACAATACTATGGTGATACAAAAGATATCAGTAGAGTATTAATTAAATTTGATTCAGCATCAGTTGTATCTAATATTACTAATAATAACTTCACAGCATCATTGCAGTTGAAAATAACGGAGGCTAATGAAATAGCAAGTACATTTACCATTGAATTGTTTGAGGTGAGTGGTAGTTGGGAAAATGGTACTGGCACCCGTTTTGATAATTTAACTACAAATGGTGCAAGTTGGTATTATAGAAACGAAAATAACTCAAATTGGTATACATCCGCAATAAGTGGTTCTCCGGCAGAATATGGTGTGGGTGTTACCGGTAGTTGGGATGGATTGGGTGGTTCATGGTTTACTCAATCAATTGCAACTCAGACATTTTCGTATACATTAGATGATATTAATTTAGATGTAACAAATGCAGTTAGAACTTGGAGAAGTGGTTCAATACATAATGGATTTATTCTTAAATTAACATCTGCAGCTGAAGGTGATGACTCTGATTATGGTAGTATTAAGATGTTTTCAAAAGAAACAAATACAATATATCAACCTAAATTAGTACTGGCTTATGCAGATAGTGGAAGTGTTACTGGTAGTTTAGCAGAAGTTAGTGGTGTTATAAATTCAGCTAATTATGAATTTTTATATAGAGTGTATCCATCAAATCTTAAGAAAGAATATACCAAAGGTCAGAAAGTAACTATTAAGGTTGATGCAAGAGAATTATATCCGGTTAAACAATTTAATTCAACATTTGCACATCAAGTAAAATACTACTTACCAACTACTACATATTATTCAATCATAGATACAATAACAAAAGAACCAATTATAGATTATTCCGAAAATACAAAAGTAGTAAGAGATAATTATAACAATTTAATAAAACTTAATTTTTCAAATTGGGCAGTTGGTAGAACATATACTTTATTATTAAAAGTAGTAACTACGGATAATGAAGAAATTTTTGAAATTGGTACTTTTGATATTTATGAATAATAATGGCAATAGAAAAAAAATATATTAATTTTAGCGAAGATGATAATAACGCTAATGTAACTACAAAACTATATTCCGATGTTTTTAATAAAGCGGAATTAGAAAAATCAGTAAATACATTAGTTACCGAATTAATCAAGCCTCTACCTGATAGAAATTTGGATTTAATTCCAAAACCTATCTATGATGCTGAAGTAACTAGAAGTTTAGAATTAGAGAAAGAAATAATAGATTTACAGAATGAAGTAGATGATTTAACATCACAAGTTCAATCATTAACCGCAGATAGTGCTTCTTTGTATATTTCTAATGATAATTTATTGATAACTAATGCAAAATTAGAAAACTCATTAACATCAGTACAACAATCTCAATTAGAACTAAGACAAAATCTTACAACATCATTAACTAAAGCAATTAACGAAGCAACCGAAAGAACTGCATTGGAAGCAGAAAATAATGGTTTAACTGCTCAAAAGAATGCATTAGTTAAACAAATTGATACTTTAAATAACTTATTAGCACAAGCTAATGCAAGTTTACAAGTAGCACAAGAACAATTAAGTGCAAAAACACAAGCAATGGCAGCCGGCGGAGTTTCTACTGGACAATTAGCAACAATTTTATGGGAAAAAGGAGATCCTTCTAAAAATGGTGCTGTTGAAGGATTAGTGTATGATTGGGATTTAAATGCCGGTGGACAAAAAGTGTGGAGACCAGCTGGTAATTCAAAAGCATGGAGTAGTAAATATGTAGATGTAATTGTTGGACCAAAAGATGTAGATGTAGAATTAAAACAAACATTTTTTTTGGTACCAAATAAGTTTTCATTAAAAGCAAATAGTACTCAAAGATTTACATTTGATAAACCAAATATATATGCAGTTCCATCACCAGCAAATGGTAAACTAAAGAATGCAGCATTAGCAACTTCGGCAATTGCAACAGTAACTACTGGTTTTATTGCAGCAGGTGGTATTGCAGCAGCTGGGGCCGGTGCAGCATTGGTTGCAGGTGGTGTTGCTGGTGCAGCAGCACTTTCTAGTACAGCAGGGGCTATTGCTGCATTAGGTGGACCGGTGGGTGTAGCGGCTGCAGCCTTGTTAATTGTAGGTTCGTTAATATATGCTGGAACAAGACCAAAATATAAAGATTATACAGAAACAATAACATTTGTAATAAAAGATAAAGATGCTAACGGTAGAACTGAAGATAAAACATTTACAGGAAAAGTACATTCATACGATAAATAAACTATGGCAATAAACGATTTTAAAAATATTGAAAATATAAATCTTAATTTAGATTCAACAGCACAATTAGTTGAATCTAAAGATTTAGCTATATTCAAAACATCAGCAAAAAACATCACCGATTTCGGAATGTCTAGTAATGATGTTATTGAATTTAGAATATATGATATTTCAAATAACTTATTAGAACAAACGGGTGGTAATAGTGTTAGATATATTCACAAAAATGATATGAGTAAATATCTAAAAAGTGAAATAGATCCTAAAACACAAGAAAAAATATATGACATTGATGTTGAAAAGTTAGTAAGAGAAAGTGGACATGAAAATGGTGAATATAAAGTAGCATTTAATTTTTTAAAGAATCATTTGGGTACAGAAAATTCTAAACAAAGAGTTTGGATACATGAAGTATCACCAAGTAGAACTGAAATTAGAGTGATGCCTTTATTAACAAATGATACAACACAAAACCAAAAAATTACATATCGATATAATACTTTTTTAAACAAAGGAAAGGAACTTAAAAATATAATAGGTCTTATTAAGAATACAATTGATTCATTAGAATTGTCAATAAGCACTATAATAGATAATTATTTTATTTCTAAACATGGACAAATTTGGTTAAATGTAGTTAAGAGAGATTTTCAATTTGGTAATGATAACAAATATACAAATTTTAAACAAAGGATATTTAAGGATTTTAAAAATAGTGTAAATTATCAATTAGAAGGTAAAGATTTTGATATTACATCACCTACATATGGCAAAGCACCTATTCAAAAATTAGATATTGATGAATATTTTGACAAACCACAAATAGATACTATCCTATTAAATAGATTGAGTGAGGCAATTGAATTTAGTTCTAAATTTATTTCACAAATTAAAATACCACAAAGTGTTACAAACGAATCAAATAAAAAAGAAGGTTCATTGGTATTGCAATCATTATTAGAAACTAATTATAAAACTAAGAGTAATCTTACACAAACAAATAAGATAACAATAAATAAACCAAAACCATCAGTTGCAACTCCGGCACCAATAGTAACACCTCCAATTAGTGCACCTAATCCAGTTGTTCCTTTACCGGAGCCTACTCCATCACGTGGAGGAGGAAGTGGGGGTGGTAGATCGATTGGGAATCCTGATGATGGTGGGTTTGGTAGACCGGATTTAGGAAGGCCTGGTGTGGGTAGAGAACAAATCGAATATAGATAATATAAACAAATACAATTGTATAATAGATGATAGCAGTAGAAGAAATATTAAGCGATAGTGGTTTAGGTAGCATTGGAACTGGCGCCGGTGGGACTGGTGGTGGGACTGGTACACCCACACCTTCATCTGGTGAAAATTTAAAAGTTATATTTAGAAACAAATCTAAATTTAAAGATAAATTAACATTTCCATTTGCAGGACAAACTTATTATGAAAATTCGGTAGTTTCATTAAATTCTAATAATTTAAATGATAGTGTAACAATATTACCAAATATTGAAACTAATTTTAGATTAAAAAATTATATTGTTTTAACGAAATCAACCACTATTAAAGAATTAGAAGTATATGATGATGTTGTTAATGATAGAGGTTCTGGAAGAACAAAAAATTATATTGAAAAAGTAAGAGTTAGTAGTATTAGAGTTGATGTATATGATTTAAATAATACTCTAATAGGTACACAAGAACATGAATTACCAACTACAATTGAATTAGATTTTGATTTAGAACAAAAGCAAAATGATCCGATTGAACCAAAAGCTAAAAATCAAAATATAACATTAATTACAAATTATCTAAATACAAAATTAGATAATGAGTTAAGTGTAAAATTATTATCAGCAGATATACCAAGTGGTGTAATCCTAAAAAGTGGACAGTTTGTTGATATTTTGGCTGTTCCTGAAACTGATTATGGGTTTACAATTGAGGTTCAGGGGTTATCTACCTTTAAATTAAAAAATATTCGTTATCAGTATGCAAGTAAATTTAACGAAAATAGTTTATTTAATATAGAGGAATTTAAGAT
>Ga0114982_1000700_pt1 | contig 17727 bp, 24 predicted proteins | sample Shrwel_input2_FT_FD_87183 | JGI IMG/M metagenome (GOLD analysis project Ga0114982, IMG submission 87183) | Subsurface microbial communities from deep shales in Ohio, USA - Utica-3 well 1 S input2 FT | ecosystem: Environmental > Aquatic > Deep subsurface > Shale gas/oil reservoir > Produced... | reverse complement strand
GTGATATCTTGTGCGCGATAATATTCTCGCAACACATCCATTAACGGCCTAGTCCATGGTTCCATCTTTTGATTCAGCGTACCTGGCAAAAATCCATGTTGTTCATCATCAACTCCCACTGCGGGTCGCGTGATAACAATACGCTGGCAATCGCCGTCTCTAAAGGCTTTGACTGCTGCTAGCATGGCTAGGTACGTTTTTCCTGTACCAGCAGGTCCTGCAGTGACCACAATATGTTGGTCTGGGTTTTGGAGATTTAAAATAAGATTTTCTTGATTCCTTGATTTAGGGATGAGTTCAATGGCCCTAGGGCGATATGCCTTAGCGGGTTGCTTGAACGGAATTGTATTTTCTGGGACCTGTTGCATATTTTGCATGTTTCGATGAGCCTTGGCTCCGCGTTGTCTACTCAAGTTGGGTACTCCTTTGTGTGTCAATGTTGCATTGACATAGTATTTAGGTATATTAGACACTACATGTCTGAGTCTTGATTGATATTGTTTAAAAGATAAATATTTCTCTGTGAGGGCAAGTTTTGCAATGGCTCGACATCATTCGCTGCACAATATCAATCAATCACCATAAATAACTACATGGACAAAGACATTTTCAAAAATCAAGAAGACTACTGGTTGGTTGCTGATAATATTCGTAACATTTATTTAAGCGAAGGTAGTTTGCTGACTTTGTTGGATTTTGAGCGTGTGTTAGACGAACTAGACCTGTACGCATTTAAAAACTGGCAACTAGGCGAGCTAGTTCAAGGTCCGGATGTCGGCCCTTACCGTATTAGTTGTGTGTTCATGTGGCCAGAAGCGCTCATGCCAGATCCCCGCGGCGCAAGACGATTGGCTCCATTTGATTGCGAAGTTAATTTTAAAAAAACCACAATCAAGATCCCTATCAAGATTGAAGAGCCCAGCGATTACCGTCCAGGTACACACAAAGCCCGTCTAGTAGAAAAAATAGTGTGGCTAGTAGAAATTATTATCCCAAAAAACTTAATATCAGACATTCGTACAGGTAGTATCGAATTGGAGGATGAAGAAATTGATCTTGAAGAATTAGATGATGCTTATCAGCAGGATCTAGGCCAAGAACAATATCAAAACGATAATCAAGCTCAAAATGCACAAGACCAACTTCAACAACCAACCTAAAAGCTCTTTGATGCGTAGCCAATTGCACGAAGGCATCGGTTACAAAGACCTCGAAAGCATGATGAAATCTACTATCCATGTGGATGAATTTAGCTCTAAAATGGGCGAAGATGCTGACATCATTGTACTGAGTTTTTTTGTGCGCGATAATCGAGCTGCAAAAGATCTAGTAAGTTGGTTTGAAAAAGGCTATGATTTTGTACTAGACGCAGACATGAGCCCAGGTGAGATCAAACCCAATAGATATTTGGTATATGTAGAAATTCGACGACGCCATGCTGCTGTTAAACAGATAGATTTACTTTTGGACGATCTTTCAACTCTGACTGAGTTCAGTCCCAATGATTGGGTCATGGTCTATCAAAACAAAAGTCATCCATGGAATTCAGAAACGTTTGAAAAGCTGGTCCCTACCAGTCCCAATCAATATCGAGAAGTCAAAGAGAAAGATCTAAACGAATGGCGTGTTGCAGCTGGTATGCCAGTTAAGAATACCTTCGAACGCGATCAAGACATGCGAGCATTGCAAAATGCTGCTGGTATCTGATTTTAATACTAAACATAACAGCTTGATAGAATACAAAATCTATCAATAACTCAATCACATGACGCTCAGAAGCTTTGGCTGTAGTTTTATATTTGGCAGTGACCTAGCAGACGACGGACGTGGCGGATTTTATGCCACTCCTAGCAAACATACTTGGCCTGCATTGCTGGCTGCCCATTTGAATTTGGACTACAAGTGTCATGCTCGGCCTGGGATTGGTAACTTGCAAATACTAGAAAAACTACTCACTCAGTCCGCAGCTGATACTGACTCATTATGCGTGATTGGATGGACCTGGATCGATCGTTTTGATTTTAACAACAGACAAAACGACACGTGGCAAACATTGATGCCCATACACAACGATCCAGTTACTCATAGCTATTACCGAGATTTACACAGCCAATATCGTGACAAATTGACTTCGTTAATTTATATCAAAACTGCAATAGATACTTTGCAACAAAAAAATATACGCTTTGTTATGACTATCATGGATGACTTGTTGTTTGAAACCAGTTGTCATTCATGCCCGGCCATTGAAGATCTTCAAGAATACATCAAACCCCATATCAAATCGTTTGACGGCCAAACGTTTCTTGATTGGAGCAGGGATCAAGGGTTTGAAATAAGCAAAGCCCTGCACCCGTTAGAAGCTGCACATTTTGCTGCTGCTGAGTATGCTAAAGATTATAATTTTGTATAGACAAAATACAGCCTACCCAGTTCGGTAGGTTCTTTTTTGAACTCGTCTAGATGTAGATTGTATTGTTCAGCAAACTGATTCACAATTTCAAACGTCCAAGGAAAGATGTCCACATATGGACCAGTTTTGTGCGGGATTCCGGGATTGGCTCGCAGAAAGAATTTGCCCCCTGGCTTCAACAAGTCGACACAGTGAGCAAATCTCTGTTCAATTTCGTCTTGACTGTTGAAGTTGATTGAGCCCAAGGCAATGATCACATCGTGGCTTTCAGGGCGGACTTTGTAGTCAAGAATGTCAACTTCATAGTCAGCAGCATCGTTATAGGGATCGATACCAATGATGTTGTGAATTCTGCCTTTAAAAGGGTGATAGCCGCAGCCCACGTCCAGCACTTTTTCAGGGTTGAGTTTGTTTACTTCTTCTACCAAAGCCCATCCTGAATGATCATACTCGCCTGTGCGAGGACGCCACATTTCAGCAAAGAATCTATGCGTATAACGCTCGCTGAGATCTGCCACAATGTCCCGCAGTGTGCCACGATATTCGCAAGGCAAAGCCAGTTCAGCTTCTACAGCGTCTTTGAACTTGCTGTAACGGGCCGGAGTCCAAGGCAGGTCCTGCACCTTGGTATCAGCATCTATAGAAATTGATGCATACTTGGGCAAATCAAATGCTGCCTGCAAGTTTTTTTGTAAAAGATTGAAAATTTTAGAGTTCATAAAAAAATTTTGATTTGATAAATAAAAATTACAAAAGAACCAAAAAATTTAATAGGTTCTTTTGTTTTTGTTAAGTATATATCATAGGAGACAACATGCTTACAGGAAAACAGTTCGTGGCCAAAATTGCCAAAGATAACGAAGCACTATTTTGTGCAGGTGAACTCAACGTCAAAGCCTACTTTGATGCCAGACCCGCTAAAGAAGAACTCACACGCCATTTCATTGGTCGTATGTTAAACGAGCGTATGAACATGGTTGAAATTGCTCAACGTGTGGCCACAATGCCTGTTGACACTCCCGCAGAAGAACTCATGCTACTGAGCAAACAAGCTCTTGACGAAGCACAACACTTCCGCATGGTTAAAGAAGTTGTGGAACACTTGACTGGTACTGAATTGGATGTGGCAGCCGCTGCCGCCGAAGAAGCACGTAAACCACAAGCCAAAGGTGCTGCATTATTAGCCAAATACGAAGCCAACACAAACCCTGTGGCTCTTGCTACATATCAGTTCATTGCTGAAGGTCGTGCAGAGCGCAACTGGGACATGATGGCCAAGTGCATCGACGACGAATTTATTGCCAGTCGTTATGCCAAGATTGCCCGTGACGAAGGTTTCCACGCCTCAATTGGTCGTGTGAAACTAGAGGAACTGTGCAATGACCCAGGTGTACAAGCACAAGTAGAATCAATGGCTGCTCAAATGCGGCGTGATCTATTTGAAATTTCTTGCCAAAACAGCGTCGCAACTGCCGAAGCTCGCGAGATTTTTGAAGCCGCATACAACTAAAACTCCAGGGGTTTCGGCCCCTGTTTTCCTTTATTGAAAGACACGAATGAAAAGATTAATTGCGTTATTATTAGCCTTACCTTTGGTTGCTTTTGCGTGGCAACCTTCTAAACCCGTAACAGTTATATTCCCCAATGGGCCAGGGGCAGGAAATGAAATTAGTTTCCGTATTGTAGCAAAAATTGTAGAAGAACGGAATCCTGCTTTTAAATGGAACCCAGAATACAAACCAGGTGCCGATGGCAACATTGGTATGAATCACTTTGACCAGGCCACTGCTGATGGGCATACTGTTGCAATGCCAAGCTGTCAATCAACTTTTGTCACGGCAGAAGTATGGTATAAAGATTCAGTAAAATTTGATGCCATGGCCTGGGAAGGGGTTGCTAACATAGGTAAAGCACCGTTGGCCTTTTATGCCAGAACAACCAGCAACATTGATACACCAGAAAAGCTGATTGCAGAAGTTCGTGCAGGCAAACGTCCTATTACATTTGCGGTCGGCGGGGCAGCACATAAATTAGCAGTTGAGTACTTTATTGCAGGCGTCAAGCCATATAAAGACACAGTAGAAACAAGTTTGTATAAAGGTCCAGCACAAGCAATGGCTGATGTTTTAGGACAACACATGGAGTTTGGTGTATTTCCTATTGCTGTAGGAGCGCCATTGGTCCAAGCAGGTAAACTGAAACTTATAGGTCTTGCAAGTGAAGTTCCTATTGCAGGGTTAGAAAAAACTCCGTTGATGAAAGATTATGTTCCTGGACTGAATGTATATGCTTGTTGGAATCTAATGCTGCCTAAAGGTACAAGTCTTGAGATTCAGCAATGGTACAAAGAAAACTTTGTACCTGCCATTCGTAGTAAAGAAGCCAAGGAGCAGTTTGATAAAAACTTTATTTTTACAACCAATAGTGAACACAGTGCTGAAGGAATTCGCAAATCAATGCGTCAACTTAGAGATCAATGGCAACCATTTGCAAGAAAGATCAAACCAGAATGAAAATAGGTATATCTATGGAGATGACCCGTGTGCTACGTGATACGTGGCATGCGGCGCTGAATCACGAATGGTATGATATATTTGCGAGGCACAAAATTGTTCCGCTATCATGCCATGGTTCTGTACCACAAACAGATGAATTTGACTTGATTGTACTAACCGGTGGCAATGACACTGTTAAATTTCAAACCTGGCGTAACAATGTGTATCCTGTTCGTGACGAGTTTGAGTCTGCACTGATCAAACAGTGTTTACTAACTCGTACACCACTGATAGGTATATGTAGAGGCGGTCATTTTCTTAACCTGGAGCAGGGCGGCACTGTGCGTCTAATGGAGCGGCCTTATGACAATGTAAAGATACAATTGCCTGAGTTTGAAGTCACATGCCATCATACCATATGCATTGACGAGTTGGCACCTGGCTTTGAAATCTTACAACAAGATAGTTTGGGGATAGTAGAGCTTGCAATACACCGAGCAAATAGACAGTTAGGTATTGGCTGGCATCCTGAACGAGCAGTAAACGCTCATACCAGGTCCTATGTGTTAGATTTAATCAACAAATTATGAAATACATCTTTGTAGCCGGTGCTCCAGGTTCTAAATGGAGCAGTGTAGTCAAGAATATCTACTACAGCACAGACATTGATCGCAGTGATTACTCTGATGCACGTACATACTACCATGACGCATCTGGCCATCGAGAGCTCATGCATCTGGGCGCATACTGGGATCCAGGCATGGAGTTTGGAGACTTTTTTAATGATTTAGAATCATATACCAAGGAGGAGTGTGAACATGAATTTGATAGACCATTTTCAGGTACAGGAATACGTATCGTTAAAAGTCACGTATTTGCGCACCAAGTGGCAACACTTAGACAACGCTGGCCTGACTGTGCCATTGTACTGGTTCATCGCAGCAATGATTCTTGCCTGGGTTGGTGGGTAAAGTGTGGTCATTTTGATATCACTTACCCCAGCTACACCCAGCATTACAAAGATCTTAGAACTATGAGTCGCATCATTGCTGAACAGAATCGTGACATTGAACAAGCCATGCACGACTACAATGGTACAGATCCATTGTCTAATAGAGCCCTAGCACAACAACTGGGACTAGAACCCCCACCGCTGCAATATGCACAAAACTATGCAGTGTCAGACATAAAGGTAAAAGTAATATGAAAAATATTAGCAAATGTGCCAGCAATAAATATGTCACATAAAATAATTCTAGTGGCACTGTCCTACTAGAAACAACAGATTACACAAGGAACATAATGGAAAGCAATTGGGAAAAATCAAAAGAAAAAAGTATCTATCATTTTGATCCAACATTAATTGATTATCGATGGGATTCGATACAGGGACTTGGTCACATTGAACCTTGTTGGGAAGCCGAGCTGGCTGAAATTATTTCCACTTCAAGTCCAGCTACCTGGGCAAATCGAGGGTACAAGGGAGAAAATATTGCGCCACCACCTGTAGATCTAGCAGCAGAAGAATACGATTTGGAACGTGCGGGCATGGATACCAGCATGATTATTACTCATCTGAACTGGGAAATCCCCACTGTGTTGCAACGACTTAGCAACCGATTCGGATTAGATGATTGTATGACTCGGATCCATGTTCAGAAGCCTGGAGAATTATGGAATCGACATATCGACAAATTAGAAAAGTGGAGTCCAGACGAACCAGATCGTGTGGTCCGTATCATGATTCAGTTGACTGACTGGAAACCTGGACAATTCTGGGAATACGGTAATTTTCATTACAATCATTGGCGAGCTGGTGATGTTACTACATTTGATTGGCGTAATGTTCCGCATTGCACTGCCAATGCCGGGTATGATCCTAGAGTTACAATGCAGTTGACCGGCATCATAACTGATACAAGCCGTCAATTTTTCAAACGATTACGCTCAGTCAACACATACAAGATTTAATATGCCACAACGAATACTCATCATGGGCCTTCCGGGCGCGGGCAAAACTTATCTAGCACAGCACATCCTAGATCACTTGCAAGCAGACAAAAAACGTGTGGGATGGCTCAACGCTGACGATGTACGAAAAAAGTACAATGACTGGGACTTTTCAACAGAGGGACGAATTCGTCAAAGCTTGCGCATGCGAGATCTAGCAGACGAAATGACAGACAGGGATTATGTAATATGCGACTTTGTTGCACCCTTGGTTGAAATGCGCAACAACTTCAAAGCAGACTGGACGATCTGGGTTGATACCATTGACAAGGGTCGTTACGAAGACACCAACAAAGCCTTTATTGCCCCAGACGTGTATGATTTCCGTATTACAGAACAACATGGCGAAAAGTGGGGAGAATTCATTGCTGCACATATTCTTGACAATCGTAGACGCCCTAGATTTGATTGGCAAAAAGAAACTGTACAAATGTTAGGACGTTGGCAACCGTGGCATGCGGGTCACAGAGCCTTGTTTGAGCGTGCCATTGCCAAAACAGGACAAGTGGTCATACAGATCCGAGATTGCCAAGGGTGGAATGGAAGTAATCCTTTTGCTATAGAACAGGTAAAGAACTATATTCGTAGAGATCTAGACATGATGTACCAAGGACAATATGAAATTCAAGTTGTACCCAACATTGTGAATATCACCTATGGTCGTGACGTGGGTTATAAAATTGAACAAGAAGTTTTTGATGATGCTACCCATAACATCAGTGCTACCAAAATTAGAAACATGCTAGGACTCAAATGATCCTTCCAAGTTTTATACTGCGACAAACAGTCGATCAACAGTTTAAAAACAGCGGAATAGATTCTTTGAAAGATTGTCTCGACAAAGCACACTTTAAAAATTATCCGTACGAGGTTGATTATCAATACAACAGTCGAGGATATCGTGATCAAGAATGGCCTGACGATTTAATCAATGCTGTATGGTGCATTGGGGATAGTTTTACTGTGGGGCTTGGTTCTGCTAGAGAGCGTACTTGGACATCTCTGCTGCAGAACAAATTGAATCGGAGAACAATTAATGTGTCAATGGATGGTGCCAGCAACAATTGGATAGCCAGAAAGACCAAAGAGCTATTGACAGAAGTAACTCCCAACTTGATTGTGCTTCATTGGAGTTATCTACATAGAAGAGAAAGCACAACATATTCCTATGTTGAAGAATATGTTGACAAAGAATGGGCGAGTTTTTACAACTGTATCAAAGACCGTAGCTGGCCAGCGTGTGATCGCAGGCAAGACTTTAAATTGCTAAGTGCGTCTATTCAACAAGAAATATGGGAAGAGCATTATACTACAGATCTTGATCGATGGTTGAGCAGCGATAGCTCCAAGATAGTCAATGATGAAAGCCTAAGAGCTTTTTGCAGCCCGGACCCCAACGATGGTGCCATTGAAGACTACAAAAACACCATCAACTGCATCGAATCCGTTGAGTCTGTTAAACCTGCTAATACCACGATTATTCATAGTTTTATTCCGTATTTTCACGGAACAACAGCAGACGACCAGTTGATGCTCGACACCATGACCCATCTAGAACTCAAGGGGTTTACACATACTCCTCTACTTGAAATATCTGATTTTGCACGTGATGGGCATCATTATGATTACGAGACTGCCAGCAATCTCGTGGGAATGATTGCGAATTTATTACCCTAACAACGGGCGGCTATGCCAACAGCTGATTTCATTTGATACTATTGCACCCAATTGTTCTTCTGTGTACATTGTACCAATGCCATTAGCCGACACCCACTGATTGTATACTTCTACACATTGGCCAAAGTTGTTGACCAAAAGCTTTTTTTCCATCATTGTTTGTAATTTTATTGGAATGCTAGTTACCAAAATTTTATTGTCTACTAGTTCTTGAATTCCAGCTTGAGCGCGATAGTATCTGTCCTGGTGTTTCATTAGGAATCGTTGATCCGATACACTTAATGCACTGCCTACATCGTTGACTGAAAGAGATTGCAGTTGATAGTCGGATTGTGTGCCGTTGTATTCCAACTTTAATCGTTGACTGTGATCTGGCAGCTGATTGCTTAGTCCACTAAGATCGCTGAACAAATAATGACACATATTCCAGTCCTGGAATCCAATTTGAAATGTATCTTGCCAAGTTTTACGCGGCGTGTTATTGAACACTGCTAAATTTAATACGTATTCTTCTATGTTGGCCAAGTCTTGGTCATATCTAAAGTAACTGCTGACTGTAAAGTGATTGTCAACCCAGGCAAGATATTCTTTGTATTGATTAAGATACTTGATCATTGCGTCCGGTGGCACAGTGATCTTGTTACGATACAGATCTGCAAATGTATCAATCTTTTCTTGGTGCCCGTACACGTTAAGTTTTTTGCTGTGGGTATAGATGCACCAACTGAGTGCATGTTCCAATAGATTATCGCGTTGTGCCGAAATAATAAAAAAATTGTCGTTGAGATAGTTGTAAAACGGCACCTGGTCTGCTATGGTATCTTGACGATTCTTGATGTGGTAATGTGCCAGTCTGCTGGTCTTGTAATGCTTGACTGAATCCAACAACTCTCTTATTTCTGTCAGAGATTGAAAATATCCCCACGATCCTCCATTGGGTTTGCCCAACACTTCCGTATTGAATACAGGACTGTAATATTTCATTAGTCCATTAGTAAGTTCGTGTAGATTGATTACTGGGCGATCAAAGTCATTTGCTTGCATGTAAACTGTGATTAGACGTTGTAGTAGAGTGCTACCTACACGGTCTGGGGTTAATATTAGCACATTCATAATTTTACTTAGTTGTATAAAAATAGTTGTGCGTAATAAGGAAATCCTAGGTCACTGGAATTAAAACAGTTCAACCACAGTTGTTCTTGAATACTTTTGCGGCAATGTCTTTGCTGCTCCAAGCAGTAATACTATTTTGCATAAATAACACATAAGGGGTAGTTTCATGTGGCTAATAACATTTTTACCTGATGCCATGGTAGCACTGGTGGTGTATACCATTATTGCTGTAGGCGCAGGATTGATCATTGCAAGTATGCTAACTCGCTGGATTCCAGCAGTTGCAGCATATCAAACACCGCTGCAGGTGTTAGGAGCGGTAGTGCTGATGTTTGGCATTTACTTGCAAGGCGGCAGAGCCAACGAAGCAGAGTGGCAGGCTCGTGTACAAGAACTTGAGCTAAAGTTAGCACAATCACAAGTGGATTCTCAAAAGAAAAACGTTGAAATACAAACACAAGTGGTGACTAAAACGCAAGTGGTGCGTGAAAAAGGCAATGATATCATCAAGTATATTGATAGATTCAATGACAGGGAAGTGTTGAAAGAAATACCCGGACCTGAAAGAGTAAGAGTTGAAGAAGTCATAAAGTACGTAGAGCGTTGTCCAGTGCCCAAAGAGATAATAGACGCACATAACGCTGCGGCTGTGTTGAATCAAGCAGCGCAAGGAGGCAAACAATGAAAATGATTGTGTTGTTGCTTGCTGGATTGTTAGCTGGATGCACTACTATTGCTGTTCCTGTGCGCCAACAATTTCCCGATGCTGTTCCTGAGCTAAAACGAAGTTGCGAAGACTTGCTGACCATCAAAGGTGATGCAACTACTATCACTGACTTGCTGAAAACTGTGGTGGAAAACTACACACGATATCATCAGTGTGCAGCCCGTGTGGAGGGATGGCAAGAATGGTATGACGCACAAAGAAAAATATTTGAAGGAGCCAACAAATGAGTTCAATACTCACACTAGATCAACTGAAACAAATGGTCAAAGGAATACCATACGCTGAAGAATGGCACGAAGCCCTTGATCAGTTGCTGCCAGACTACGAAATTGATACTCCTCAGAGAGTGGCTGCATTTATTGCACAGTGCGCCCATGAAAGCGGCAACTTTAGATTTCTTCGCGAAAACTTGAACTACAGTGCCAAGGGCTTGATGACCACGTTCAAAAAGTATTTTCCTACTGAAGCTCTGGCCACTCAGTATCAGCGACAGCCTGAGCGCATTGCCAACAGAGTGTATGCCAACAGAATGGGCAACGGCGATGAAGCATCAGGAGACGGGTGGCGCTATTGCGGGCGTGGCTTGATTCAACTCACGGGCAAAGACAACTACACATTCTTTGCTGGCAGCTTGAGCATCACAGAAGACGAAGCAGCTGAGTACCTAAAAACATTCGAAGGTGCTGCACAAAGTGCCTGCTGGTTCTGGGAACAAAACAACTTGAATCGTTTTGCTGATGTGGGCGATATCAAAGGTCTAACTCGAGCTATCAATGGAGGATTCATTGGACTTGAAGATCGTATTCAGCACTACAACCATGCCTTGCACGTAATGGGCGCACACTAAAAACAACAAGGAGCCAACAGTGAGCAAAAAAACAACAACAATAGAAAAAAAGCCTGGCGAAGATTTCATGACTAGCAAATGGCGTCCCATGATGGCCATTATGTACATGGTTGCATGTATATTTGATTTTGTGTTATTTCCAGTTATGTTTACTGCAGTACAGTTCTGGGAAACTCAAGCGGCCAATGACGCATTCCGTCAATGGGTACCTATAACACTACAAGGTGGTGGCCTATTCCATGTGGCCATGGGTGCAGTGTTGGGTGTAAGTGCATGGAGTCGTGGACAAGAAAAGATGGCTGGCGCAGCAGGCGGGCCTGTATCAGGAGCAAACAATGTCACAATGCAGCCCATGGCACAAAGCATCACAACAACATATAGCGCACCTCAATCAAACAGCTTCGGTGGAGCCGGTGGGTTTGGTGCACCAGCACCAACTGGGCACAATTCAACCCCCGGCTGGGGTGCTGCACCCAGCAACAACAGTTTCGGCGCAGCCGGAGTAATCACAGGCTTTGGGGGCAAAAAAGCTCCTCCTGAACCAGATTTTTATCCTGAAAGGTAAGTTATGAAATCAATCGTATTAGCACTAGCATTGGCGCTAGGTACTTCGCTATCGTATGCTGAAGCGCCCAAGAAAGAAACTGCACGAATTTGTGTGGATGTCAAAGACAAAGCAGGACAACCTGTAAAAAACAAAGACGGATCTGTAAAACAAAATTGTCGAACAGTCAAAGTACACAAAAAGCTAGAAGGCACCGCAGTACCTGAAAAGAAATAAGTGACCACTGTCTGCTTGTAAGTAATGTTATGAGCAGACTAATTTTCTTCAGCGGGGGTGTAGAAAGCACCCCCTTGTTATTGCAAGCACAGCCCAACGATGTTTTGGTCACTGTTGGTCCTACATTCAATAATGTGTTGCCCAGTTTTCATTACAACAATTGTATCAAGATTGCCGATTATTTTGGTCTTGATGTTAACTTTGTGCAAATAGCATTGCCAGTAAAACACACAAATGCAAAGTTTGTACATCAGTTTTCAACATTTATTGCAATAGCGCATTTGTGGTGCTTGCGAGACCCAGATATAACACAGGTGTGGTTAGGGCGTAATTGTACCGAAGTTCCGTTGACTCGCAATCCCACTGACCCTCGAACCAAGGAATTGGTTTGTTGGAACATGATGCACCCTGATATACCAGCAGTGCATCCTCTTGAACACCTGACCAAGCAGCAACACTGGGAAATAATTCCAGACACTATCAAGCCGTTTGTGGTATTTCCAAACCAATTGTGGACAGTGCAACAAATGCAAAGAATTCCAAGATTCGATTGGCATTGATCCTAGTACCCAGAACACCGCGTAAACAAGATGATCAACTACTACAACACCTTGGGCATTGCCAAAACTGCCAGTCAAGATGAGATCAAAAAGGCCTATCGCAAGTTGGCCAGCCAACATCATCCTGACAAAGGTGGGGACACTGCCAAATTCCAAGAAATCCAAACTGCTTATGCTGTGCTCAGTGACGAACAAAAACGTGCCGCATATGATAATCCAAGTCCTTTTGGCCAGAACGGATTTGGTAACCAAGGCCCTGGACAGCCGTTTGATTTTGATAGCATCTTTAATATATTTGGCGCCAATTTCAGGCAACAGCATGCTCAACAACGACCACAGTCACGGATGTCTTTGTGGATAACTTTGCACGATGTTGCTGTGGGCGGACAACGTATAATAAGTATAGGCACACAAAATGGAACACAAGAGATACAGATTGATTTACCGTGCGGACTTGACGACGGGGACAATGTACGGTATCAGGGAATTGGCCCAAACAACAGCGATCTAATTGTGGGATTTAGGATTCACCCAGACAAACAGTGGCAGCGTCAGGGATCTACCTTGTTTACAGACACCACTGCCAATGTCTGGCAGCTGATTACAGGTAATAAAGTGAATGTGGTTGATATTCGTGGCAATAAATTAGAGGTTGTCATTCCGCCAATGACACAACCAGGTACTACACTCAAAATTAAAGGACGAGGGCTTCCCGACAAGACTGGAGTTGTAGGTGACATGATGTTAAGGCTGCATACCCGACTACCCACAGCCATTAGTCCCGAATTGATGGCTGCTATATCAAAAGAGCTTGACCAATAAGTAATATCATGCTACAATTATCTTAGCACTAGAACTCATTTAGGATTCCATTTAATGCAAAATAACCCAGAAATTGAATACATCATTGATCAGTCGGTAAAAATCGCCAAGACACTACAACACGAATATGTGCTCACCGAACATGTACTGTTGAGTCTAATTCGTTACGAACCATTCCGGCAGGTGTTAATTAAATTTACCACGGATGTAGAAATGATGGAGCAAGAACTGACCGCTTACTTGACAAGTCTTGTGAGCTTGGTTAATACTGATCCAACCCTGCAACCAAAAAAGACCAATGCACTTGAGCGCACGTTTAATCGTGCGCTGACACAGGTGTTGTTCACTGGTCGCAGAACAGTTACTACAGTTGATTTGTATCTGGCACTCATGAGTGAAACAAATAGTCATGCACATTATTATTTGTTAAAATACGGTGTTACCAAGCAAGAATTTGTGGATTTTTGGCAGGACAACTACAACCAAAAAGAAGCCAACAAGATGAGTAGTAAACAAGCCGACGAGATTCTAGACGAGTATTGTCAGAGTCTTACTCAACTGGCACGTGACGATCGTCTTGAACCAATGATTGGCCGAAGCAAAGAAGTAGAAGAAATGATTGCTGTGATGGCTCGAAGATTCAAAGCCAATGTGCTTATGGTAGGTGACCCAGGGGTAGGCAAGACTGCTATCATTGAAGGACTAGCACAAGAAGTGCATGCAGGGCGTGTGCCAGAGTTCCTTAAAGATCACGAAGTTTGGAGCCTTGAGATTGGTAATCTGCTTGCTGGCAGCAAGTATCGTGGTGATTTTGAAGAGAAATTCAAACAGGTCATTACAGCACTCGAAGCCAAGAAAAAAGTTATCTTGTTTATCGACGAAGCACACACTATGAAGGGTGCAGGATCTGGATCTGGCAGTACCTTAGACTTTGCTAACATGTTGAAACCAGCTATTACCAAGGGCAGTCTAAAAGTAGTAGCATCAACCACTTGGGAAGAATACTACGAAAGCTTTGAAAAAGATCGTGCTCTGATGCGCAGATTCTATCGCTTGGGAATTGACGAACCTGATGCTGCTACTACTGAACAGATCCTGATTGGATCGAGCCCAAGACTGGAAAAGTTCCACAATGTCATGATCGATACCGAAGCAATGACTGCTGCTGTAGAGTTGGCCAATCGATACATTCATGATCGCAAGAATCCTGACAAGAGCATTGACCTGATCGACGCTGCATGTGCTCGACAGCGTGTCAAAGATGAGGGCAGCGTCAACATTACCAAAGACATGATCATGGATCAAGTGGCTCGCTTTACAGGTGTACCTGTAGACCGTCTAAAGAATGAGCGCAGCTCCAATGTCACGGAGCTTGAAAGCAACATCAAGCAAAAGCTGTACGGACAGGATGCTGCTGTGGATGCTGTGTTGGAGCGAGTGTACATCAACTTCTCAGGCATTGGTAATCCCAACAAGCCCATGGCCAGCTTTTTGTTCCTGGGGCCAACAGGTACAGGTAAAACAGAACTGGCCAAGTTGTTGAGCAAGAATCTTGACATGCAGATGTTGCGCTACGACATGAGCGAGTTCCAAGAAAAGCACACAGTATCTGGTCTAATTGGTGCTCCTCCAGGATATGTGGGTTTTGAGGATGGTAACGTGGGCGGCGGCAAACTGATCAGCGACATCTCCAAGAATCCTTTCTCTATCATCTTGTTTGACGAAATTGAAAAAGCTCACCCAGATGTCACCAACATCTTGTTGCAGATGCTGGACGAAGGACATGTCAGCAGTGCAAACGGCAAACGAGTTGATGTCAAGAACTGCATCATTATCATGACGTCTAACCTGGGTGCAAGAGACAACGAAGGCAACACAATTGGTTTTGGCACACAAGAAAAAACTGGCAACGAAGACAAGGCCATGAAAGAGTTTTTCAAGCCCGAGTTGCGTAATCGTATTGATTGTGTGGTCAAGTTTGCTAAACTGGATAAACTGGCCATCAAGAAGATTGTGATCAAGTTTGTGGATGAGCTAAAAGGAGCACTGCTGCCTAAAAACATCCGACTCAACTTGAGTGAAGCTGTGATTGACATGCTGGCAGACAAAGGTTACGATCCTAAAATGGGTGCTCGACCGCTCAGTCGCAAAATTGACGAACTGATCCGTGTGCCACTCAGCAAGCGGATCTTGTTTGATCGATTGAATGGCTGCACAGTGACTGCAAACTTGGAACACGATCAAGTGGTGTTTGCTGTAGATACATTGTTGGTAACTGGTGCTGATGCACAAGGATTTATCCAGGTAGATCATGGCAACATCGGCGTTTAAACCTGTTGACCGAAGCTGCCTGTTCTTTGATCAATTTGAGTACAGTGCAGTTTTTCACATGCGATACGCTTACCTGGTGAGGTGTCGATTAGCACAGGACATTGTGAAAGCTGCCCAAGTGCGAAATCAGTGGTTCAGCAATCGCAGCTGGGGCGGCACCTGGGGCGTCAGCTCTGGCAATGATCAGATTACCAGCACACATATCAGTCATGCTCAGGACATGCATCACCATTTGATGAACTTTGGTGCAGATCATAAAAAGGTCATATACAGTCACACAGTGCATGTGTATGCCAACGACCCTGCTGCTTTAAAGCACCTGGTCAAGGCTGGCGATGGCTATGTGTGGGGAGCACAATTTCAGCAGGTACAGATCACACGTCCTCCGGGTGTGGTACAGTTAAAAGAGTCCCAATACCAGTATCGAACCTATTTCAAAGAACGATACGACAACACAGAGCTTTTGAGAAATTTTCTTAAAGATCGAACAGACTGCTTTGGTTATACTAAAGAATTTGAGCGGCGTTTGAATGATTTTCGTTTTCATGTACAACGACATCACTTTGTGGATCATCACGGTGCTGGTGATGCGCTGATGTTGAATCTTGTGTGTGCAGACGTTGTGCGCGAGACATTGCCAATACAGACTAAATAAAAGCACCATGGCAAAAATACACGAAGAAACAGTTGTGATCACACTAAGCAAGTTGGTCAAGGAAAAAGACTCCGAAGAGCAGAGTCTTGCTACCAATGACATTTGCGAAGCACTGCAATCAGTAGCCGAAGAGCTCTTGGGTCAGGGTATTGTTGTGGAAGTTGTGAGAGCATAATGACTGTCGATACTGTTGTTCTTGTTCCTGCTACCGAGCACGGTGTACCATCGGGCAACTATGATGGCAGCTCACAGGACTTTATTGCAGATCCTGTAAAAGCTGCCAACTACTACCGCGGACGTGGTGGTTTGCAGACTGTTATCTTTCGAGTAACCAGCTTTACTGGTGGGGTTACCATTCAGGCTACCCTGGACAATGATCCTGTTACCGCACGTTGGTTTGATGTGTTTGAATTTGGAGACAGTTCTACCATCAGTGACGGGTCAACCACTGATGTATTTCCCACCAATATAGTAGGTAATTTTTCTTGGCTACGGGCCAAGGTTCATAACTTTACCACCGGAACTATTGATCTAGTAACTGCTTCTTATTGATGTCAACTTTATCATTTGCTTGCAAAATTACCCCCGACAATGTTGAGGTACCATTGGGTATTGAAATTTGGATTGGTTCCAAATGCATACTCAACGTTGATCATGTGAAAGATGTGATCAACTTCTCATATGAATTTGATGATACTGAAGGACAGCATACCCTGCAATGGATATTAAAAAACAAGTTGCCGTCTCATACTGTGCTAGATCAATCAGGCAATATAGTTAGTGATGCTGTGTTGTCTATTGATCATATCATGTTTGATGATATTGATTGTACCAAAATTGTCAGCAACTTGGCCACGTACTCACACAATCACAATGGGTCAAGTGAAAATACAACGTTTAAATTCTACGGTGATATAGGATGCAACGGAATCGTTGAACTAAAATTTACCACTCCCGTCTACCTTTGGCTGCTAGAAAACATGTAAACTAAATACTGGTATGAAAAAAATAGTAATCATACCTGGTGGTTTTCATCCCTTTCACGCAGGCCACGCTTCGCTATACAAAGACGCTGTAAAAGCATTTCCTGATGCCGATGTATATGTTGCTGCTACCAACGACACCAGTTCAAGACCTTTTCCGTTTGCTGTAAAAGAAAAGCTGGCTCAGTTAGCCGGTGTTGCGCCCGGGAGATTTGTACAAGTAAAAAGTCCGTTTGGCGCAGAAGAAATAACCAGCAAGTACGATCCCAACACAACAAATTTAATTTTCGTCAAAAGTACAAAAAACGCCAAG
>Ga0114982_1000698_pt1 | contig 17746 bp, 16 predicted proteins | sample Shrwel_input2_FT_FD_87183 | JGI IMG/M metagenome (GOLD analysis project Ga0114982, IMG submission 87183) | Subsurface microbial communities from deep shales in Ohio, USA - Utica-3 well 1 S input2 FT | ecosystem: Environmental > Aquatic > Deep subsurface > Shale gas/oil reservoir > Produced... | reverse complement strand
TGATGCCGCCTGTCGGGCAAAAACGGATGTCAGAAAATGGACCGTGAATCGATTTTAATGTTTTCACACCACCGGCGGCTTCTGCCGGGAAAAACTTAAAGTGGGTGTAACCCAGACCCGTGCCTTCCATCAATTCAGAAATGGATGCAATCCCCGGGATCAACGGGATTGGCGCGTCTTTACCGGCGGCCAGCAATTCCCGGGTCAGACCAGGGCTAATGGCAAACTTAGCACCGGCAGCTATCACTTTTTGTAGCTGTTCTGCTGTGGTGACAGTCCCTGCCCCCACAATGGCATCCGGCACTTCAACCGATAACAGTTTGATGGCGTCTAATGCCACCGGCGTACGTAAGGTCACTTCCAGAACTTTTATGCCGCCGGCCAATAAGGCTTTTGCCAGTGGCACTGCAGTGGCGAGATCTTTAATCACAATGACCGGAACCACAGGTCCTTGTGCAAACAGAGTGTCAGGTTGTAATTGCCAATTTTGAAAAGACATAAGTTTAACTCGCCAGAATTTGTTTCAGGTAGACAGCGCAGCCCAGTAAGCCCGGTTGCTCTGCAGTCACGACATAAGTGGCAATACGCCGGTTAAAGTCGGTAAAACGTCCTTTTGCTTCAAAACGCTCGCGAAATGGACTGTCTGCCAGTAAAGGCAATAACTTCGGCACAATACCGCCGCCGACATAAACACCACCAAAAGTGCTGAGGGTCAGGGCTAAATCGCCGGCCAGTGCGCCTAAACTGGCAAAAAACTGCGCAATCACAGCACTACATAAGGTATTAGTACCATTGAGGGCATGTTGACTGATCGCAGCCGCGGACATAGGTTCAACCGTCAGGCCCTGATAAGCCGCCAGTGCCAGGTACAAACTTTCGATGCCCGGGCCTGACAACAAGCGCTCCGGTGACACATGACCATAATGTGCCGCCAGATACCGTTGAATAAACCATTCCTGTTCATTTTGTGCTGTCCAGTCGGTGTGACCACCTTCACCTGGCAATGGAATAAAACCATGCGCCGTAGGGATCAGATGACCAACACCTAAACCAGTACCGGCACCTAACACCGCCATCGGTTTGGTCACATCGGCACTGCCTTCACCAAACTGAATTTTTTCGCCATCTTTCAGTGCCGGCAGTGACATCGCCACTGCGGTAAAATCGTTCAGCACGATAAATTCGGCCAATGCCAGTTCGGCTTTGGTCTCTGTAATCGAAAACTGCCAGTGAAAGTTGGTCATTTTCACGACATCGCCATTGACCGGACAAGCAATCGCCACTGCGACATGAGCGATATCTTGCAGTTGTTGCTCGTTACGGTAATAACTTAACGCCAAAGCCAGGCTGGCAAAATCAGCACAGGGGTAGACAACCACGTGGTCCAGCGCCAGGGTATCCAAATCGACCCGGCTGAAACGGGCATTGGTGCCGCCAATATCAGCGACAATGGCGTACTTAACCATGCAGATGTTCCTCAGTGGTAAACAGACTGCAAGCACCCTGCTCGGCCCCGGTCAGTACTGTGCGCAGACCACCGAAAATTTCGCGGCCCATGCCATAATAACTTTCTGACATATCCCGCACTGCCGCAGGACGTTGCGTCAGTTCTTCTTCAGAGACGAAAACTTGTAATAAACCGGTTTCACCATCGACCAGCATCAAATCACCGGTGTTAATTTTGGCAATCACACCACCATCCACTGCTTCCGGTGTGACGTGGATAGCGGCCGGCACTTTACCGGAAGCACCAGACATCCGGCCATCAGTGACTAAGGCGACTTTAAAGCCGCGGTCCTGCAATACACCCAGCGGCGGTGTCAGTTTGTGCAGCTCTGGCATACCACAGGCTTTTGGACCCTGGAATCGAACGACCACAATACAGTCTTTATCCAATTCACCGGCTTTAAACGCGGCATCCAATTCATGTTGGCTGGAGAACACCACTGCAGGTGCTTTGACAATTTCTGTACCCGGACGTAACGCTGACGTTTTGATCACGCCACGACCGACATTCCCTGACAGCACCTGTAAGCCACCATGATCTTTAAACGGCTTGGCTGCGGTTGCCAGCACAGTGTCATCACCAGACACCGCCGGGCCATCGACCCACACCAGATGGCCATCTTGTAACACCGGCACCTGGGTATAACGGCGTAAACCAAAACCTGCCACTGTGTTGACATCTTCATGCAACAAACCAGCATCGAGCAGTTCGCGGATCAAAAACGCCATACCACCAGCGTGCTGGAAGTGGTTGATATCCGCCTGACCATTCGGATAAATCCGCGTCAATAATGGGGTGGCATTGGATAAATCAGCAAAATCATCCCAGTTGACAATAAAGCCGGCTGAGCGGGCCACGGCAACCAGGTGCATGGTATGGTTGGTGGAACCACCAGTGGCCAACAGACCAACAATGCCATTCACCACAGCTTTGGCATCCACCAAATGGCCGATTGGCAGATACTCAGTACCTAAATCTGTTAAACGTGTCACCTGACGCGCTGCTGCTTTGGTCAGTTCATCGCGTAAAGCTGTGCCAGGATTGACGAAGGATGAACCTGGTAAATGCAGACCCATCATTTCGACCACCAGCTGGTTCGAGTTGGCGGTACCATAAAAAGTACAGGTGCCGGCACTGTGGTAAGACGCAGACTCAGATTCCAGTAATTCTTCTTTACCCACTTTGCCTTCGGCGTACAGCTGGCGCACCCGGGCTTTTTCTTTATTCGGAATACCAGACGGCATTGGACCTGCAGGAATAAACACAAATGGCAGGTGACCAAAACTCAGTGCGGCCATCAGCAGGCCCGGCACGATTTTGTCACAAATGCCCAGCATCAGACCGCCATCAAACATATTATGTGACAGGCCAACGGCCGCCGACATGGCAATGATATCGCGGCTTAATAAACTCAGTTCCATGCCTGGCTGACCCTGGGTCACGCCATCGCACATCGCTGGCACACCACCGGCAAATTGCGCCACGCTGCCAATATCAGCAACGGCTTGTTTAATCAGTGCCGGATAAGTTTCATAGGGCTGATGCGCAGATAACATATCGTTATAGCTGGAAATAATGCCGATGTTAGCCTTGGTCAGACTGCGTAAGTCTGCTTTTTCCTGGGCATTACAGGCGGCAAAACCATGCGCCAGATTACCGCAGGCTAAAGCGCCACGGTGTGGACCACGAATACGGGCCTGTTCAATACGGCTCAGATAAATCGCGCGGCTTTTAGCACTGCGTGCGATGATCCTGTCGGTAACTTGCTGTATAACCGGATGCATGATGACCTCTACTTGGCTGCGAACATCACCGATAACTCAACATCGGTGTGGTGTATAAAAGCACGGATCGGCATCGCCAATTCGTCGGTTCCGGCCGCTGCTTCGTTTAGCACTTTGAGTTTAGACTCACCCACCAAGTGTAAAAACAAAGCACGGCTGTTTAATAATCGTACTTTACTGAATGAAATCCGCTGATACTGTGCGGTCGTTGGTTGCACGGCTAATAAATCTGCCGCATCGGCGGCCAGACCTGCGCTAATTTGGGCACTACATGGAAATAAGGATGCGGTATGACCGTCTTCACCCATGCCAAGGATCACGGCATCAAAAGTAGGTAGGCCGGCAACCCGTTGCAATAAGGTTGGGATCGCCTGTTCAGCGCTTGCTGTTGCAGCATATAAGCTGATAAACCGCGCTGCCGCCGCCTTGTGTTGTAATAAACTGGCTTTGACTAAGCGCTCATTACTGTCTTGTTCAGTGTCAGGCAGAAAACGATCATCAGCCAGCGTGATAGTGACTTTTGACCAGTCCAGTTCAGTCTGCGCTAACTGCTGAAACAGGGCTTGTGGTGTGCGGCCACCAGACACCACCAGATAAGCAGCGCCGCGCTGCTGGATGGCATTTCGCAAAATTGCGGTCAGTTGGTCAGCAAAAGCCAGGTTGAGGGCCTGACTATCGGCAAATGTATGTAACTGCATGTTATTCGTCCCAGTTGCGATCGTCGCGCGCTAACAATGAAATGGCAGCAACCGGACCCCAGGTGCCAGCCTGATATGCTTTTGGTGGCTCATTATTGATCCGCCAGGCATCCAGGATGCCGTCGACCCATTTCCAGGCTTGTTCAACTTCATCACGACGCACAAATAAGTATTGATTCCCCAGCATGGCTTCGAGCAATAACCGCTCGTAAGCATCTGCAATGCGCTGTGCTTTAAAAGTTTCATCAAAACTTAAATCCAGTTTGCTTTGCTGCAACTGCATATTTTCGCCAAGGCCCGGGATTTTATTCATGATTTGAATTTCCACACCTTCATCCGGTTGTAAACGGATAATCAACTTGTTGGCTGGCAGTTGTTTGTAGGTTTCGTGGAAAATATTGTGCGGCTGCGGTTTAAAGCAGATCACCACCTCGGACACTTTGTTTGGCATCCGTTTACCGGTGCGCAGATAAAATGGCACACCAGCCCAGCGCCAGTTGTCGATATCGACTTTAATCGCGACAAAAGTTTCAGTTTTGCTGTTAGGCCTGGCATCTTCTTCTTCCAGATAACCAGGCACAGCTTTACCGCCAACAAAACCGGCACTGTATTGGCCACGGACAGTTTTTTCCTGCACGTTTTGCAGATTGATCGGCCGCAGCGCTTTTAACACTTTTAATTTTTCATCACGGATACTGTCAGCGTCCAGACTGGCTGGCGGTTCCATGGCGATCAGGGACAATACCTGCAGTAAATGGTTTTGTACCATATCGCGCATTTGACCGGCATCGTCGTAATAACCCCAGCGCCCTTCAACCCCCACTTCTTCTGCCACTGAAATCTGCACATGGTCAATGGCATTGTGATCCCAGTTCGAGGCAAAAATGGCATTGGCAAAGCGCAGTGCCAATAAGTTCAGCACCGTTTCTTTACCTAAGTAATGGTCAATACGGTAAATCTGATTTTCCTGGAAATAACGCGCCACCACATCATTAATAACCTTTGAAGATTCCAGGCAATGGCCAATAGGTTTTTCCAGCACCACTCTTGAGGGCTGGACTGCCAAACCTGCAGCGTCCAGACCTTGTGAAATATTGCCAAATAGAGAAGGCGCAGTCGCAAAATAACTGACCGGGATGCGGCTTTTAATGTCTGTGACTGCGGTCAGCTTCAGATAGTCGTCAGCTTGGGTTAAATCAATTTGTACATATTGCAACTTGGCTTTTAACCGCGTCAGCACATCGGCATCCAGCGGCTCTTTGACAAATTTCTGTAAATTTGTTTCAACAAGTTCAATGTAATCGGCCAGGGTCATCTGATCTCTGGCGACACCGGTAATACGGCTATCGGCATGCAATAACCCAGCTTTCTCTAATTGATATAATGCAGGAAGAAGTTTACGGCGTGCCAGATCGCCTTTAGTGCCAAACAGAATAAGATCACAGGCTTTATTCGATTGTGCTGTTGCTGTCATGAAGCTGACCCTTGTTTCGATGTAATTTTACAACACTTGACCGCATACTAGCCGAGTGATTGCCGCTTGTAAATCATAAAAGATGTAATTAAATTACAACTTAGCTAAAGTTTTGACGTAGCCTATATCTTAAGGCAGTCTTTCAGTTGTATCATTAGTTATGTGGTAAGTTTATCACTTTTGTTGTTGCCGCCCTGGTTGGGCTACAAAATTAATTACATACTCAATCTCGAGCCTGGCTCAGGTGCGCGATAGTCAACGCAGGAATAAATCCGGATGAATGTACTGGAAAAGATCGTAAACAGTGTAAACAGTTTCAGTAAGTCTGAGCGCAAAGTCGCTGATGTGATCCTGGCCAACCCGCAGACCACAATTCATAGCAGTATTGCGGCCCTGGCCAAAATGGCAGATGTGTCTGAGCCAACCGTCAACCGTTTTTGTCGCCGGCTTGATACCAAAGGTTTCCCTGATTTTAAGCTGCATCTGGCGCAAAGTCTTGCCAATGGCACGCCTTATGTAAACCGCCACGTTGAAGAAGACGATGGCCCGGAAGCTTATACTGCCAAAATTTTTGAATCGACCATGGCCGCGTTGGATGCTGCAAGGCAAAACGTTGATATTAATACTATTAACCGTGCAGTTGACGTGCTGACCCAAGCGAAAAAAATCTCCTTTTTTGGCTTAGGCGCTTCAGCCTCAGTCGCCCACGATGCGCAAAATAAATTTTTCCGCTTTAACGTCCCGGTGGTGTGTTTTGATGACATTGTGATGCAGCGGATGAGTGCGATTAATAGTAGTGAGGGTGATGTGGTCGTTTGCATCAGTCACACCGGCCGGACAAAAAATTTATGTGATATCGCGGCGATTGCCCGTGAAAATGATGCCACAGTGATAGGTGTGACCGCCTATGACAGCCCGCTGGCAAAAGAATGTACCTTAGTGTTGTCACTGGACGTGCCGGAAGATACCGATATGTATATGCCGATGGCATCCCGGGTGGCGCAATTGGTGCTGATTGATATCCTCGCCACCGGTTTTACCTTAAGACGTGGTACTAAATTCCGTGAAAATCTGAAGAAAGTAAAAGACAGTTTACGTGGTTCCAGATTCGATAAAAAAGATTTTTAAGCAGATTTACCGCTAGTTTGCCGTGCAAAACGGTAATTTATAGTCATTTTTTCGCTATATTCTGTAATTAAATTACATTACACTGTTGAACATTCAGCCGTTACCGGAAAATTACCCAGCGGGTTGGTAACGGCAGATAGTTCATTTTCCGGATTTTTCCAACCAGGAGCAGCAGATGCCAAGAAGAACGAAAATAGTGGCCACCCTAGGCCCGGCAACCAATACCCAGGCCGCTATCGAAAAACTTATTCTGGCCGGCGCCACCGTATTCCGTTTTAATTTCTCCCATGGTAGTGCTGATGACCATCTGCAACGTGCTGTGATGGTCCGTGCCGCCGCTGCCGCGACTTCAGCGCATGTGGCTATTTTAGGTGATCTGCAGGGACCCAAAATCCGCGTCTCTACTTTTAAAAACAGCAGCGTCGAACTGACTGAAGGCCAGGACTTTGTGCTGGATGCTGAATTGGCCAAAGGTCTGGGTGACGAAACTCAGGTTGGCATTGATTACAAAGAATTGCCAGGCGATGTTAAACCTGCCGATGTGTTGTTATTAGACGACGGTCGTATTCAATTGGTGGTTGATCACGTGGCCGGTCCGCGGATTTATACCAAGGTTTCAGTGGCTGGCAAACTGAGTAACAACAAAGGCATCAACCGGCTTGGTGGTGGTTTATCAGCCCCTGCCCTGACCGATAAAGATAAAGCAGATATCGCGTTAGCAGCCAGTATTGATGTTGATTATCTGGCAGTGTCTTTCCCGCGTACCGGTGATGATCTGCGTCTGGCGCGGCAACTGGCGCGTGATGCCGGTTCAGAAGCCTTGATCGTATCTAAAGTGGAACGGGCCGAAGCTGTTGCTGATGACGCCACGCTGGACGATATTATCCGAGCTTCAGATGCTGTGATGGTAGCACGTGGTGATTTGGGTGTTGAAATTGGTGATGCTGAGTTAGTGGGTCAGCAAAAACGTATTATTGCCCGCTCCCGTCAGCTCAATCGCGTGGTGATCACTGCGACCCAGATGATGGAATCCATGATTGAAAGTCCGATGCCAACCCGTGCCGAAGTGATGGATGTCGCCAACGCCGTGTTAGATGGGACAGATGCCGTGATGTTATCGGCTGAAACTGCCGCCGGTAAGTATCCAACTGAAACAGTCAAAGCCATGGGCCGGGTTTGTGATGGTGCCGAGAAGCATCCAAAAGTGATGTCTTCGAAACACCGGATGGACGTTACTTTCACTGAAATCAGCGAAACTATTGCGTTATCGGCGATGTATGCCGCGAATCATTTAGAAGGCATCAAAGCCATTATCGCGCTGACTGAATCAGGTTACACCGCCAAGCTGATGTCACGTATCACATCTTCACATGCAATTTATGCGTTATCCCGTCATGTGAAAACGCTGAATAAAATGGCGCTGTACCGGGGTGTTTACCCGGTATTTTTTGACAGCCACGGCATCAGTAATGATCATCTGGCGGATGATGCTGTTGCGGCGGTGAAAAAAGCCGCAGGTTTACAAACCGGAGATTTAGTGATCCTGACGCATGGTGATGTGATGGAAACTGTTGGTGCTTCCAACACCTGCAAAATTGTCACGGTGAAATAATCATTTGCACAGTGCTGCTGATTGATCTCAGTAACCGATGAAAAAATGCCGCAAATGCGGCATTTTTTGTGGCCATGTCAAAGCATTAGCTAAGCCTGTGCCTGTTGTGCCTGCCGCCACTGTTTCAGCACTGGCGCTAAAGCTGTCACGGCAGAGAGCCAATGACCACCATCACAGCACCAGTCACAGACCAGACATTCAGCGCTTGTGGCACCGGTGCCGCCGGCCATAACCAAGCGGCCAGATTGGCAAATAAAATGGTCAGTAGCGGCGTAATGGCCAGTACTGCACTGACTTTGGACGCTTCCCAATGCTGCAGAGCTTCGGCGAAAGCACCGTAAGCGATAATGGTATTCAAGCAACAAAACAGCAGCAAGCCCCAGTGTAATAACGATAATTCCAGCACCGGGCTGATGTCGGCCAAGGGTAAAAAACACAAAGTACCAGCCGCATAAATAAACAGCATAATTTGCTGGGAGCTGTAATGCATTAACAGCTGTTTTTGTGCCAGGGCATAACAAGCCCAGGTAATGGCGGCGATAATCACCAGCAAAACACCAAAACTATCCTGACCGAGCTGAGTTAACAACAAGAACAACCGGTCGTTAAAGAACAGCAGCAGACCTGCGACCAGGGTAACGGCGCCAATTTTTTGCCATAACAACAAGCGCTCGCGGAAAATAAAGATCCCCCCTAACATCATCAGAAATGGTGCCAGTTGGATCACCACCTGGGCAGTTTCGGAAGTGAGTAAATTGAGCCCCATCAGATATAAGATGTAATTTGATAACAAACCGGCCACGGCAATCAACATCAATATCCCGGCTTTGCCGCGTAACTTGCTAAAACCTGGCAAATTGCCCTGTTTAAATAACACCAGACAGACAAAAACAGCCGCCGCCAGAAAACGAACCCAAGTGATGGTATTGGCGGTTAATTCAGTCAGCAGTACTTTCAGTGCAATTGGTAACATGCCCCATAGTACTGCAGTAACCAGCGCGAGTAAAAAACCGGTCAAACTATTACCGGATGCCTGATGCATAATTTTTCCTGTAACAAAAACTGCTGTAAACACAAGCCGGCTATTCTGGCTGTTTTTTTGCACGCTGTCGCCTGCTTTCAGCGCATATTTCTGATGTTAAACGCGCCGTTGCAGCCTGAGCAGACGTTGAGGGTCAGGATAAATTTCATTGCGACAAATCAATACAAAGGTTGGCGTGGCGTGGCACACTGTCAGTCGTTCAGCAAGGCACTGCAGCATGGGATGCTCACCATCACCGCTGCGACCAGGAGATATTCATGGCAAAGATCAAGCGGATTGGTTTGTTAACTTCAGGCGGTGATGCGCCGGGCATGAATGCGGCGATCCGTGCTGTGGTCCTGACCGCAGCGGCAGCCGGCATCGAAGTGCTGGGATTTCGGCATGGCTTTAATGGTATTTTCAGTACCGACTGGCAATGGTTAACCCCAACCGAGGTGAAACACTGTATTCAACTCGGTGGTACTTTACTGAAAAGCGCCCGCTGCCAACAACTACAGACCCATGATGGCCCTGCTCTGGCAGGTCAGCTATTAACAGATTTAAAGCTAGATGCCTTGTTGGTGATTGGCGGTGACGGTAGTTTCCGTGGTTGCCAGGCCATTGCACCTTTTTTTAGCGGTCAAATCTGCGGTATTCCAGGCACTATTGATAATGATGTGGATGGCACTGATTTCACTATTGGTTTTGCCACGGCGGTCAATACTGCCCTGGATGCGATTGATAAAATTCGTGATACCGCCGATGCTTTTGAACGCATTTTTCTGGTTGAAGTGATGGGCCGACACAGCGGATATCTGGCGTTAGCCGCTGGCATTGCCGGTGGCGCTGAACAGATTATCTGCCCCGAATATGGTGAGGAAGTCGATATTGCTGATTTGGTACAGGATATTCAGCAGTTACAACGCGAATATGGCCATGGCAGTTACATTATTGTGATGGCAGAAACGATGTATCCGGCAGGTGCGGCAGCGCTGGCCAGCGAATTAACCAGCCTGTCCGGCACTGAATGTCGTGCTTGTGTGTTGGGGCATTTACAACGTGGTGGCAGTCCGGTCGGCGCCGATCGGATCCTGGCGACTAAACTTGGTGCTTTTGCCGTGGAGCAATTACTGGTCGGTCATGCCCATCTGATGATGGCTGGGGAGCAAGCAGGTCAGGCGGTGTTGTACCCACTGGCACTGACCGGCGAGCGCAAGAAATTAGCGGATCCCTATTTATTAGGCTGGCAACAAAAGCTGCTGCAAAATAGCAAACCGGCCTGAGAACTACATCGCAGGGCCAAGTTAATCGTCGGACTCGACGTAGCGCAAAGCGCTGCGGCAGTCCGACAGGGGCAATCAATAAGTCCCTATTGGGTTTATCAATGGCTGATGGCAAACGGCTGATTTGAATACGTGGTTGACGATAAATGTTGGACTGCCGCAGCGCAAAGCGCTCCGTCGAGTCCAACCTATGGATGTATCACAAGTCGATTGATTGCCGGATTCGCTAAGGTCGGACTTGCCACGAAGTGCGGCCTGGCATAGCCGGGGCAGTCCGACACTGCAGATAACTGTTACGAGCTAAATACCGTTTTGACCCGGTCTTTGTAACTACGGCTGACTTTGACCGCCTGACCATTGGTCAGCATGAGCTGATGTTCACCATTGGCCAGCATTTGCAATTTGGCGATGGTATTAACGTTCACTATTGCCGAACGGTGTACCCGGACAAATTGCCGCGGATCCAGTTCATGCTCCAGCTCTTTCATGGTGCGACGTAAAATATGGGTTTGACCATCTTTGGTGTGGATACACATATAATCACCGGCCGCATCCACCCAGTCGATATTGGCCACCGGCACGCGGGTGATTTCACCACTGTCTTTAATACTAATGGCTTCCGGATAACGATCATTCATCACCGGTTCCTCCTGATCCAGCCGCTGCAGTATGTGATCAGCATCTTCGCCGGTCAGTTTAGCCACAGCTTCTGCCAGTTGACCTTTGTGTTTATGGTCGTCGCGCGCCAGCGATACTTTTAACAGCTTTTCTACCGCAGCTTTTAATCTTTCGTTTTCAACCGGCTTTAACACATAATCAACAGCGTTGACATCAAAGGCATTCAGCGCATATTGATCAAATGCGGTGACAAAAATGATGTAAGGCAGGCTGATCTGCTTTTGCTGCAGTTGTTTTAACACGGCAAAACCGTCCAGGACCGGCATTTCTACATCAAGAAACACCACATCAGGTTGTAGGTCACAAATAGCTTCAATCGCTTCCGCGCCATTGCTGCACTCCGCCACAATGTGCAATTCCGGGAAAGCTGCCAGCCGCATTAACATCCCTTTGCGTGCTAACGGTTCATCATCAACAACTACTACTTTAAGCATGTTCTTCATCGCTAACTTCCACCTCAAACGGGATCCGGATATTTACTTTTACCCCTTTTGGCTGATTGTGCGTCAACACCAGGGAAAAATCTTTATCATATAACGCTGCTAGTCGTTCTCGGGTATTGACCAGACCAACACCGCCACTGTCTTTGGGTAAACCATCGTCAATTGGCATGCCTGGACCATCGTCGGCCACTTCAATCAGTAAGTCGTGACCAAACTTACTGGCTTTGATACTGATAGTGCCACCGCAGGTCTGACTGGCGACTGCATATTTGATGGCATTTTCCACCAATGGTTGCAAAATAAGGCTAGGTACCAGCGCTTGACTGCTATTTTCCGCAATATCAATATCAATGGTCAGCCGTTCTGAAAACCGCACTTTTTCAATTTCCAGATACAAATTGGCCGCATAAATTTCTTGCTGTAACGGTACTTTATTAATTGGATCTTTGTACAAGGAATAGCGCAAGAAATCGCTCAGCCTGCTGAGCATTTTATTGGCGGTATCTGCTTCGTTGATCAGCACCAGGGTTGAAATCGCATTCAGCGTATTAAATAGAAAATGTGGGTTGAGCTGATAACGCAACATTTTCAACTGGGCTTCATGTGCTTTATTGGACGCGGTCAGCGATTTTTGTTTTTCCAACTGCAGCGTCTGATAATAACGGATGCCAAAATAAAGTCCGCTCCAGCTCAGGATGACGTAAAAACCGACCGAGGTTTGGGTGAAATACTGGATCCAATCATCAGGCCGGTAACCGTGCCGGTAAATTTCCCAGTAATTAAAGTTTTTTACCACAGTCCAGCAACTAGCAATAACAAAAGCCAGTGACAGAATAGACAGGATCATCTGCCAGGGCGCCCAGAACCACATCCGCTGAAAAGCATACCGTAATGGAATAGATAATAACCATCCGGCATAGGCATCCAGTGCCACCACAATAAGATAAGCCTGGCGCATCTCCTGAAATAAAGAGCCCAGGTAACCGACCACGGCAAATCCCATCCAGCCTAAGGTATGTAATAACCAAAACTGGCGGTGGCGATCTTCAAGAAATTTTTGCAAAGATAATTCTCAGTCAGACCAAGCTAACACATTACAGAGTGCTGAATTATACCAAAGAAGCAGAGCGGACTTCGGGTGTTAAACTCAGTCAGATCTCCGTTAGTCGCAAGCAGAGTGCTGCAATCAGCCTTGAGGTTAATCCGGAATGAGTCAGTGCAGGAAGGATGCCGCAATGCTGGATTGCGGCGATAATGCTTTAGCCCAGTACCGGCGTAGGTTTACGATCAGGGCCAAGTGCCACAAAAGTGAAAGTGCCGGAGATAGCTTTATGTTGATCGTCGCTATACATATTCTCAACAAAAATATCGACCTTCACTTTGATACTGGTACGTCCGACATGTTCAATCCGCGCCACCAGTTCAATGATGGTGCCTGCCGGAATGGACTCTTTAAAATCAACCCGATCAGAAGATACCGTCACCAGCGGTTTACGGCAAAATCGGGTGGCAGCAATAAAAGCGGCTTCGTCCATCCAGGCCAGTGCCTCACCACCAAATAACGTATTGTGATGATTAGTCCGGCCCGGGAATACAGTTTTGGTGACCCGCGTCACGGCATATTCAGTCCGGATGGCAAGTAAAGCATCATTTGACATAGGTAACCTCGGTAACACTTTAAAACGCGGATTTTAGTGGTAAAGCCAGCAAAAGCCAAGGCCGGCAGTACAAAACAGCCGGCAGCGGCACAGCGGAACCGGCTTTAACGCGTCAGCATCGCCCCCAGCGCATGACCACCAACCAGATGCATATGCAGATGATACACTTCCTGGCCACCATGCTGGTTGCAGTTCACAATCAAACGATAACCGTCAGCAGCAATGCCGGCATCTCTGGCTAGTTTGGCCGCCACGGTAAACATCCGGCCGAGTGCGGCTTCATGCTCAACAGCAACATCATTCACTGTCGGGATCAGTACATTAGGCACAATCAGGATATGTACCGGGGCGCGCGGGTGAATATCCCGAAACGCGGTCACCAGTTCATCCTGATATAACAGCGTGCTGGGGATTTCCTGGCGGATAATTTTACTGAAAATTGTTTCTTCGGCCATGATTTTGTCTTCCTGTGCAATGCTTTATGATTATACTCAGCTTTTTTCTGCGAACGAGTATAAAGGATGGATCAGGTACGTTACCAGCTTTCAGTCAGTGATATCACAGCGCACTTGCTGCAGGTCGAAATTTTTTTCACCCCGGTGGATGCCAGGCCTGTGACCTTATCATTAGCCGCCTGGATCCCGGGCAGTTATTTTATCCGCAATTTTGCCAGACATATGCAGCAGCTCCATGCATCAGATAAAGATGGCGAGTTGATTGTGACCGCGCTGGATAAGCATAGTTGGCAGTTATCGCATCGGGGTCTGCCGGTACGATTGAGTTATCAAGTATATGCTTTTGATTTGTCAGTGCGTGCCTGCTACATCAACGATGAAGTGGCTGTGATTAATCCGGCCGCTTGTTGTCTGGCGATCGAAGGCCAACAACAACAGCCCCATCTTTTGCAGGTTCTGCCGGTACCTGGCAAAACGCAGTGGCAACTGGCCACAGGTTTAACCAGAGCCGCCGGCACCGACCGCTTTAGTTTTGGTGAGTATCTGGCGACTGACTATGCCCGGTTGATAGATAGCCCCTTGCTGCTGGGAGCCTTGCAAACCACCAGCTTTGAATTGGCGGGGGTCAGCCATCACCTGGTATTTGCCGGTGCTGTGCAAGCAGATATCACGCGTATCGGACGCGATTTATTACCCATTTGTCAGCAACAAGCCAAGCTCTTTGCCGGTTTACCGGCCGATTTGGCCGAATATTGGTTTTTAAGCTGGGTGGTCGATCAAGGCTATGGCGGATTGGAACATCATAATTCGACCTTGTTAATGTGCAATAGATTTGATTTACCCAATCCGGCACAACCTGACCAACTGACTGAGGAATATCAGAACTATTTGGCCCTGTGCAGTCATGAATATTTCCATACCTGGTGGGTAAAACGGGCTAAACCCAGCAGTTTTTTACAGTATCAGTTGGCGGCCGAACAATACACCAGCCAATTATGGTGGTACGAAGGTTTTACCTCTTACTACGATGATTTAGCCTTGCTTCGTGCCGGCGTGATAAATGCCGAACAATATTTAGCCACCTTAGCCAAAACCATCAGCCGGGTGCAGCGGGCGCCAAGCAATTTGGCACAAAGTCTGGCAGACAGCAGCTTTACCGCCTGGACCAAGTTTTATCAGCAAGATGAAAATGCGATCAATAGTGTCGTCAGCTATTACGCCAAAGGCAGCCTGCTGGCCTTGTGTCTGGATGCAGAATTACGCCAGCGTGGCCTGAGCCTGGATGGCTTTATGCTGCAATGTTGGCAACAATTTGGCTGCAATGGCACCGGCAGTGACGAGCAGGAATTTTTCCGTCAGTTAACTCATTACAGCCAGGATAACCAGCTGACCGAGCTTTGCCGGCAATGGGTGGAACAAGCCATGGCATTGCCATTGCAAGCTGCACTGCAAAGTTTAGGCATCAGCCTGCAGTATCGGGCAGCGCAGTCCGGCAAAGATCTGGGTGGTCCAGCAGCTCATTTTGCGCATCAAAAAGATTTTGGCGCTTTTTATCAGAGCCAGGCCGAAGGATTACAAATCAGTGCCGTGGTGCAAGGTAGCAGCGCCTATCTGGCCGGTTTAATGGCAGGTGATGTGTTGATCGCCATTGCCGGTCTTAAAGCAACGGAAGCGACTTTAGCTGAAATGCTCAGCCGCCACCCAGTGGGTGAGAAGCTGCGCTTGTATTGGTTCAGGCGACAAAGGTTGTTAACCGCTGAACTGGAGTTGCGCAATGCGCCCCTGCAGATAGCACAGTTAGCGATTGCCGATGAAACCTTAGCGCAGAGCTGGTTACAATCACCAATGGCGCCTTTGAAGCAAGGTTAACAAAGCCGCGTGCCTCGTGGCACGCGGTGTTGCCACAGCCTCAGCGCGCGGGATTATAGGCCACCGCGCCCTTGCCAACGCCTTCATAAGCCACAACTTTATAGCTGGCGGCTTCCAATTGTTGCAACTGCCGGGCAATATAATCAGCCAGACATTCCACTGTACTGTCGCAATCAACCAACTCACAATGCGCCGCAGGTAACACAATTTCAAAATAACCTTGTGCCGCCTGGTAGCTAAAACATAAATCGTCGGCCGATGCTTGCAGATAACGCAATTGCTCAGCTGTGATTTGATCTTCGACTGTGCCCAGATAAATATCCTGCCAGCGTTCAGTCCAGTATTTATTTAATCTTGGCGATAGCATGCCGTTTTGATAAATCTCAATGGTCGAGCGATGACCATGGGCAATGCGTTGGCAGTTGCCATCATGCTTTTTCAGGCCATGGCTGTAGTGGTAATAGAAATTCTGGCTTTTTTCTGCTCTTAACACAAAACGCAGCGCCTGCACATTGTCCGGCAACAAGGCAAAAATCTGTTGTTGCAAAAATTCGGCGACACTTTGCTCGTTGATCTGTTGGCACGGGATCGCAACATGGGCTTCAGTGGGCGAAGCCACCTGGATCAAGCCTCTGGCCGATTGAAACTTCAGCACTTCAATCTCAGCTTGCTGCTGCAATTGATAACAATCTGCTGCCTGCGGATAAGCCAGTTTATGGTCAACCAGCTGATCGATGGCCTTTTTAATCACTTTTTTGACATGACCAAAATCAAATACCATCGACGTCGCGTCCAACTCACCTTCTAATTCAACATCGACAATATAACTTTCCCCCAGCAAACCGCGCTGTTGGCATAAATACGAAAAGTCGATCACGGTTAAATCGCGGACAAATAAAATCATAATGTACTCTGAAGCGCTGAAGATGCCGGCATTATACGGGAACTGCAGCAGTTTATTAAGTCTGCCGTGTTATCTTGACTCAGCGCTGATGATCTTCCAGCCAGCCATTGAGCAGTCCGACCTGCCCCAACTTATGTGCGGCATACATCAACCGGATGGCATTGCTTAACAACAGGCTATCATTCCACTGGGTTTTATCCTGAATTTCCTGGTAACACAACAGTGCTTCCGGGCTCAAATAACCCCGTAACTCCTTGCGACCAGATTGTTTTTGCCGTTGTCGGTATCTTTGTTGTTTTTCTGCGTTGGACAGACTTTTTTTGCTGTCTTGCGTCATAAAGCTTCACCTTTGTCATCTCAATGGCCGGAACTTGCGCAATAATGGTCTGAATTAGTAGCCAGAATTGACTAATCGGACTTGTTTAGCTTACAGCTGTTCGCTAAAGTGAACAGAATTTTTTTCGGATTAAACATACATGACTCAGAATAGCTTTACAAAAGAAGAATTAATTTCGTGCGGTGAAGGTAAATTATTTGGTCCTGGCAATAGTCAGTTGCCGGTTGGCAATATGCTGATGATTGACCGGGTGATCCATATTTCCGAAGAAGGCGGTAAATATGGCAAAGGCCAAATTGTGGCAGAATTTGATATCCATCCGGACTTATGGTTTTTCGCCTGTCACTTCGAAGGTGATCCGGTGATGCCTGGTTGTTTAGGCCTCGATGCCATGTGGCAACTGGTTGGTTTCTTCCTGGGCTGGACCGGTGGACCTGGCAAAGGCCGGGCTTTGGGCGTTGGTGAAGTTAAATTTACCGGACAAATCCTGCCAACGGCAAAAAAAGTCACCTATACCATTGATATGAAACGTGTGATCAAGCGCAAACTCTATATGGGTATTGGTGATGGTGTGGTCAGTGTCGATGGTCGCGAAATCTATGCCGCTGAAGAGTTAAAAGTGGGTCTGTTCCAGGATACTTCCAGTTTCTAATGTCAGAATCGCCGAGGGGCGGACGCTTCGTGTGGCGTCCAACGCTTGGCTCCCAACGTACAACGTGCGACGTCCGCCCGTGACTTTTGTCAGCAAAGCATCAGCGAAGCTTCTAAAGCAACAAACCTCACTGCAGTGAGGTTTGTGTTGATGGTGTCCTAGACACAATGAGATGATTCCGGCAGAGCCCAATCAAACAGGCCTTACCTTACTGGCCTTTGCTAAATAAACCGCCACCGCGGT
>Ga0114982_1000695_pt1 | contig 17798 bp, 16 predicted proteins | sample Shrwel_input2_FT_FD_87183 | JGI IMG/M metagenome (GOLD analysis project Ga0114982, IMG submission 87183) | Subsurface microbial communities from deep shales in Ohio, USA - Utica-3 well 1 S input2 FT | ecosystem: Environmental > Aquatic > Deep subsurface > Shale gas/oil reservoir > Produced... | reverse complement strand
TATTGCTCAACCAACATCAAATTAATTATAAGAAAGCAACAAATAGATGAATCAAACCTGCAAAAAAGCCAGTTACTCCACCCAAAACAATCAAAATCCACTCATCTTCTTGGAACGCAGGCCGCAATAAATTTTGGAACTCTTTCGGCGTTAGTTCACGGATGCGGTCTCTAAACATTTGAAAGATTTTCTGCGCACGACTTGCATTCAGAGCTGGGTCACATACTGGTCCCATAGTAATTTCAATTGAGCGATCAATCAAGTCGGTCTTGAGTCTAGCATATTCTCTTGGACCTAATGAAAGCTGTAATGAGGTTCTGACTAATGGGGTTTCCATAATTTCGTTGATATGACGCTTGACAATACGACGCGTTTTATCTTTTTTACTGCCATACATCATTTCCGTCATAATCGATTTCAAAGTAATTAAGTCTTCTGTCACCACACTGGCAAAGACATCTGAAACTTCTTCTTGGCGCTTCATAAACGCACCTTGAACGTTGTATGTACCAATTTTTAGTACAGGTACAATCCAAGGAAATTTATGATCTTTAGTCAAACGAAAGAGCTGAGGATAACGTATATAGTGCGGTTCAATCGGATTGAATACCATCCAAATTGCAATCCAGTTGGTTAAGAAACCCCAAATCGCTGCCCAAAATGGAACTGTCCAATGCCATGGCACAACAAACCAAACAATCATTTGGAAAATACCGAAGAACATCCCGATCAATGCACTAATGTGCCAAATAAAATTGATTTCTTTTTGACCAACTTTAAGGAACATACGTACCATTAAACGTCGATCACCTTCCATTTGACTCACTACCATTTCACGCATGTCAACAAGTGACTCTACGTTCATGGTCAACTCAGTCACAAGTTCCCTTAAAGTATTTGGCAACTGTTTCTGTGCTTGAGCATAAATACGGCGTTTGATTGAAAATGGTAAGTTTTCCCACAAAACGGCATTACGATCAATCATGACCTCATCAATTAGGTGTTCAAGCTCAAAACCAACTTGCTCACCAATGATCATTGCCATATCTTCAGGATCCATTGCTTCTAAAAATTCACGCAATGAACCTAATTTTGATAATGTATTATCAGTAATAATGCCTGAAATACGTCCTGCTTTACGAGGTACAATTCCTTGCCAACCTACAGGTAATGGCCCTAAATGGAATCCCCAAAATTTAATTGGGTAGAAAACCATTTTCAAGGCCATCCACACGTGTGCCCAAGTCACAAAAGCAGTCACAGGTATAATACTGAGAACTGCCCAAAAATCTGGACGTGCTAAGAAAATCTGCCACAATTCATTGACGTAATCAAACATGCATGACTCTCAAAGTTATTAATAGATTTCAGCTTACGAAGTGAATAAGTAGTTCACCTGCTATAAACCAAAACTTAAGGTATAAGAGAACTGAATTGTTGGCTCGGTCTTTTCAATAAGATCTCCATTTGCATTTTTCATGCGTTCGCCAGCACCAATTCCCACACTAAAAGTACTAATACGTTCTGAATTCAACCAAACATAGGCAAGATCAACACCTGCACCTAAACGTGCTTTTTCTTCACCATCAATTTGTTTACTTTCAATATGTCCAGCATAAGCACCAATGTAATAACCATTTTTATCTGTGCCTGTTAAATGATATGGATAACGGAATCCAACTTGACCACCTGCTGGATTTTCATCATTTAGAAATGCACCAGCTTTTGCATAAGCAATTCCATATGGATTCACCCATTCAAGATTTGCATGTAGTAATTTTTTAGTAAAACCTGCACCAATATTCCATGTTGAAACATTCGCCCCAGTTAGTTTTGCTTCAGGCATATATGCATTTTCTTCAGCATGAGCAAAACCAGTGAGAGCTAAAACCGCCAGTAAAACTTGAAATTTTCTCATTATTTTCTCCATTTTCCCTAAGAGTGTATATTGGACAATCCTATTTCAAACAGTTTGTGACTTTAACAGAATTATTTTGCTTCTAATATACAAGACCGTACTATTTTAATGTCTGCAAAGTCAAAAGCTGTCGCAGTATCATTTTTATGAACAGTTGAAAATTCTACAGTATGAACGTGCAACTTACGTTAAAATGCTCGGCATTATTTCCTCTATCTTGTAATTAAGTCGACGCCTTATGAAACAGCACTTTCCTTTAAAAAACATGCAGCAAGAAAAGCGCATTTATAAGGGTCGAATTCTATTTGCTATTTTTGTTGTTGTAATTTTCTTGCTTTTACTTATCTGTCGCTATGCATATTTGCAAATTGTGCACTATGACGATTTTACAACAGCTTCTGATAAGAACCGTATTCGACTGCAACCTCTTCCTCCAGCACGTGGATATATCTATGATCGTAATGGGGTTTTACTTGCAGATAATTATCCAGTTTTCACAGCCACTCTAAGCCGCGCAGATGTCAGCGATATTGATGGAACAATTTCTCGTTTAACTCCTATTTTAAATTTATCTCAAGAAGATGTAGAACGTTTCAAAAGTCGTGTTAAAACTGCCCGAAAAACGGAACGGATTGCAATCAAACTCAACTTAACTGAAGCAGATATTGCCAAGTTTAGTGAAGTTAAATATGCATTTCCGGGCGTAAAAATTGAAACTCAAATGACACGTTACTATCCACATGGTGAGCTATTTGCGCATGTGATTGGATATGTCGGGCGAATTAATGACAAAGAACTTAAATCAATTGATAAAGATTTATATGCAGGTACCAATCTGATTGGAAAAATTGGTGCAGAAAAGAGTTATGAGGAGTTATTGCACGGCATACCAGGTTTCGAATCGGTTGAGGCTGATGCACATGGAAATGTACTGCGTAATTTAGGTAAGCAATCCCCTGTTCGTGGCAATGACTTATATTTATCCATTGATTTTGGTTTGCAAACTATTGCAGCTCAACAATTAGTTGATCGTCGAGGCGCCATTGTTGCGATGGACCCTCGTACGGGTGAAATTTTAGCTTTGGTTTCAAGTCCGAGCTTTAACCCCAATCTATTTGTTACAGGCATCAGCACAAAAGATTATAGTGGTTTACGTGACAATCTAGATCAACCGCTTTATAACCGTGCAGTTCAAGGTGCTTATCCTCCAGGTTCAACGATTAAACCAATGTTTGGTCTTGGTGGGATTCATTATGGTTTAGTCGATTGGGGCACTGCAATTTCTGACCCGGGTTATTTTTCACTGCCAGGTGATAGCCATCGCTTTCGTGACCATAAAAAGAGTGGTCACGGGGCTGTGAACTTACACAAAGCTCAGGTCGTGTCTTGTGATACTTATTTCTATATCTTGTCTTATCGGATGGGTATAGAAAAAATGAATGATTGGATGCGTCAATTCGGTTTTGGAGAAAAAACTGGTGTTGATTTACCAAGTGAAAGTTCAGGTTTATATCCAAGCCCTGAATGGAAGATGAGAACACGAAATTCGAAATGGTTAAAAGGCGAAACCATTTCAGTCAGTATTGGTCAGGGCGCATTTACAGCAACCCCTTTACAGCTTGCGATGGCGACAGCGATCACAGCAAATAAAGGTTCACATGTTACACCTCACGTGCTTCGTGATACTAAAGGCTCAAAAAAATTCACCGTACATAATGCACCAGATGGCAAAATCCAATTCAACGGAACAGAGCAAGACTGGACCAATATGCATGAAGCAATGATTGATGTTATTCAATCAGGTACGGGACGAGGTATTAAAGGTGGACTGCAATATTCAATAGCTGGTAAAACAGGAACTGCGCAAGTCAAAAGTATTGCTCAAGGCAAACGTTATAACGAGGCAGCTCTTTCTTCAAGACAATGGGATCATGGCTTATTTGTTGGCTTTGCTCCTGCCGATAATCCTGAGATCGCAATTGCAGTGGTTTGGGAAAATGGTAAACATGGTGGCTCAGCCGCACAAATTGCTCGTCCTATTTTTGATTATTGGTTAGTGACTCGCAAGAAGAATCCGATTCGCCCAACAAATCACCAAGTAAGTGGTGGTCTAATGACGGCTGGTATTAAACCCGGTGAACTATCAAATAGTAATAATGCTAATTTAGCTTCAAGCAACAATACGCCAGCATCCAGTCCTGTGAGTTCTACAGCCGCTGTTCAAACAACACCAACTAATGGAGACTCTGAATAATGAAAAATCAACTCAGAATCATTGGTGGTGAGTTCAAGCGACGTACTTTAACTTTTGCAGAGATTGATGGTTTACGTCCAACTCCTGATCGTGTTCGGGAAACTTTATTTAACTGGCTCATGTGGGACATACAAAATGCACATGTGTTAGATTTATGCACTGGTTCTGGTGCTCTCGCATTCGAGGCATTATCACGCGGTGCTAGCCAAGTCACGATGATTGAACCTGATACAACGCAAGCGCGATTCTTAAAGCAAAATATTCAATTATTTAAAAATGAGAACTGTCAGCTTATCGTATCAACTGCACAGCAAGCTTTAAAAAAGTTAAGCAGTACATATGACGTCGTTTTTCTTGACCCACCGTATAGTCTTGATCTCTGGCAAGAGTTGGCAGAATTAGCTGATCCTTTGATCGTTGATAAAGCATATATCTATGTCGAAGCTGATCGAGAACTCACCCTGCTCCAACTGCCAAATTCATGGAAAAAAATCAAAGAAACAAAAGCAGGTGTCGTGCGAGCAGGTCTTTATCAAAAAATAATTTAGAAAACACGTAACCAAAAAAATCGGATGAGCTGCCCGCGATCAAAAGGAAAACTTGAAAGATATTCATAGCCAATCCGATTGGCGCTATTTAATTGATAAACAATGCCATAACCAAGCGAAATCGAAAAATCATCTAGAGATAGATTGTTGGTCTCACCAGTTAACATTTTTTGATTAAACTGATTGGTTTGATAGGCAGTATAATTATAGACTTTCCAACGCTCATCTTGAAAAAACTGATTATGCAACACAGAGTAATCAGTTTTCATTTGCGGATAAGCAGCATCGAACATCTCATCATCATTGGCTATCTCTTCAAAAAAATTGTAGTTTTCTGCATTTACATCTAATGCAAAACTCATTAATAGTCCGAATACAAAGCACCGCATTATTTGCTTAAAATTTAGATTATTCATTACCATAGCATAACAGCTAAAAAATATTTTTTATCAATTGATTGAATACCATTATATACTGTAATTACAAATTAGCGTTTTTAAAATAACCATTCCATGCGTCGACCATTAGGAATGGTATCGTTATTTGTACCCTTAAACATGGTTTGCTTGACGACCTTAAAACCAATTCGCTCATAGAGCTTCTGTCCTCTTATGTTTTGTTGAGATACGTCTAGAGACAAAGCAATATGACCATGTTGCTGAGCGAATACTTTCAAATGCTGTAGCAATAAGGAGCCAATACCCTGACTTTGATAACTTGGATGAACACCAAAATTAGCGATATGCAAACATGACTCACTTGGCTTAGTTACAACAGAGCCTGCTTGCAAAGCTCTAGACAAAACCCGAGCAAATCCAAACCTGTAAGTTATCCAGATATTTTTCAAACTTCCCTGATCCATATGCAGCAGATCATTCTTTCCATAACAAGCAACTACAGCAATTACTTTATTTTTATGTTCGACCACCCAATGCAATTTATAATAGTGTAGCCTCGCTCAGATAAAAACTCTTTACGGATAAAATCCTCTGCGCTGATGTGCTTATATTTATAAATATGATCAAACAATGGCACTGCCGCGCTGTAAATCAATGGGACACATTCGTTGACATCTCTTTGTTCTGCTTTTCGAATGTTCATAATTTTAGCCTTATTGTGTTTATTGTTTATACGAATAGTTTAATGGAGTTGAATATTTAATTTTTTTATCATGTTAGACATAAATAGCGCATTTATAAAATTAATCTTATATACAATAATAGGATCTTTAAAATTTTACTTAAAATATTATGAAGTTTTTTCTGCTGTTTATTGTCTTTATAAGTTTAACAGGTTGCATTTTTGGTAAGTCTAGCGAAGTTAAACGTGCAGAAAAATTGCTAAAAGATTTTGAATGTAAAAATATCGAAACGAGCCAATTAGGCGCCTCGTCGATATCTAACTTTTATCAACAAACACTCGCAGCGAACAAAGAAAAAGCATCTCATTATGTAGAACAATACAAAAATGGCGAAGATCTCTTTGACATGCCATTAGATGAAGTTGTACAACAAAAGTATCAATTATATATACAGGCATGTCAGGCTTTAGGCGGTATTTCACCTAGCAATCAATCTATTGCAATTGAAGCAGGTGAGTAAATACACTTAACCTGCTTGATTGCTTATGGACTGAACATGATAGAAAAAAAACTAACCTTAAAACATTACATCACTTTGTTAGTTCTTTTATTTGCCATAATTTTAGCCAGCATTCATCCTCTTGAGTTCGAAGCTTATCTTTTACATCAAGTCGGTACGGTTTTTATGTTGGCTGTTCTGATTATAACGATGTGGAAAATAGGCATCTCTTTTTCTAGTTTTTGTTTATATCTTTTGTTTTTATTGATTCATATCATTGGTGCGCACTATTTATATTCCTATGTCCCTTATAACGAGTGGTTGTTCAGTTTATTTAATTTCAATCTCAATGAATATTTGGGTTGGTCGCGCAATATGTATGATCGACTCGTTCATTTTGCTTATGGTCTATTACTCTATCCATTTTTTTATCGTTGTTTTCAGGTTTGGTTACCAAATGCCAAACCTTTAACTTTATTTCTGCTAGTGATCCAATTTGTTATGGCATCAAGTATGTTCTATGAGTTAATTGAATGGTGGATTGCAATGGGATTATCGCCTGAGGATGCAGAAAACTACAATGGTCAACAAGGTGATGTTTGGGATGCTCATAAAGATATGTTCCTTGCTACTATTGGTGCAATCCTAATCGGGATATTTCAACTTTATAAACAAAAAACTCTTATTGCAAAATAAGAGTTTTAATTTATCAATATAAAAAATCTAAACGATTGCGTGCTGCAATATATCCATTTGTTCGATTAAATCTGATTTCACACTGAGTGAGTCATCAAAAGCTGCTGAATTTGATTTTACACTACCTACAGATTCTGAATTATTTGGGCTAAATTGACTGAGCAATGTATCTATTTCATTTAATGAATCATTTGAAGATGACAAAAGATCATGTACAGAAATATTTTCAAGCACTGTTGGCTGTGGATCTGACTTGAGATTTAATTCAATTCCATTCAATCCAACATGATCACTTAACAGCATTTCTATTGCAATTGATGATGTATCTTCTGCATTCGACATCGTAGAAACTGTTGGTGCAACTACGGTAAATATAAATGGATCACTCAATTCACTGGTATTTCCAGCAGCATCTGATTGAGTCAATGTAATTTTATGAAGCCCTAAACTCAAATCATTAACGATATTAAAACTCCAACTCCCATTATTTGCTACCGTAACAATTCCTATTGCCTGCCCATTATCATAAATCGTTATTAAGGCTTTTGGTTCTGCTGAATTTGCCCCTCCAGAAATTGTTGGTTTGAGATCATCTGTTGTTCCACCGAACTTAATTTCAACTTTAATATCACCAACATCATCAAATAATTTAGGAACAGTAGGTTTTGTTGGAGGAGTAATATCTTTTGTACCATCAATTCCCGTTGCAACAGATGAATTTCCAGCGGAGTCTATTACATATACGTTAGCACTGTTTTTCTCTGTTAAAATAGTTGATAAGGGAATTGTAAATTTGCCTTGAGCATCAACTATACCGCTTCCAATTAATTTTCCTGCCGAATCTTTAATTTGAATTTTTGCATTTGCTTCAGCCATACCCGTAATTGAATCCCCTGCAGCATTTAATTGTGCAGTTGCCTTATCCGGTGCAATGGTATCTTTTCCTGCGTTAATTTCCAAAGGCTTGGACTGATTTCCAACGGAATCCTCAATAATAATCGAGCCTTTCTGACCTGTTGTTAGTGGTGGGGAAATGGTAATTTCAAATTTACCTTGTGCATCAGTAACACCCGTTCCAATAATTTTTCCATTAGCATCTTTAATATTGACTTTTGCATTTGCTTCTGCAAGACCGTAAATAGAGTTTCCCTCTTTACTCACTTCAATTAAAGGTTGGTCAGGAACTAATGTATCTTTACCAGCAAATACTTTTGATGGATTTGATTTATTGCCCGCAGCATCTTCAGCAATCACGGTTCCCCCTTTATCACTGGTTAAAGCCGGAAATACTTTGATGGAATATTTTCCATCTGAATTTGCTGTTACTGTACCTAGTAAATTTCCAGCGGCATCAAACAAAGAAACTTTTGCTTTTGATTCTGTTCTACCAGTAAGAATCGTTCCATCAGCATTTAATTCGGCATTTGGCGCATCTGGTGCTGTTAAATCCTTTGTTCCGCTCACTTCACTTTTTGCTGAATTACCAGCATTATCAGTGGCAGTTACTATAAGCTTACTTCCAGCAGACAATGGCTCGGCAAGTTTGAATGTATAATTTCCTTGTGCATCTGTTTGCCCATTGGCAATTATTTTTCCAGTTACATCAACAATTTGAATTTTAACATTTGCTTCTGATTTAACTGAAATTGTTTGCGAATCATCCGGAGATAAAGTAGCCTTTATTACAGGTGCGGTACGATCAACTTCTTTAGGTTGATCATCTTTATCATCGTCTTTCACTGCCCATAAATATACACCTTCAGCAGCTAAAGCTACTAAACCCACTTTAATTAATTGTGCCTTACTAATACCCATATCTGCATTGTCATTCTGAGTGACAGCAACCTGTGTAGGTGCCTCTGTATAAGCAAATTGAGATAATTGAGTCGCAGGAGAATAGCGCATGAATTTACCAGTATCATCAAATTGAGCAACGGCATACGTTCCATCGGTTTGCTGTAAGGCTAGAGTATGTTCACTAATATTTACATCATTAAAAAAATCATTAACTACAATTTTTTCACCATTTTTAAGTGTAATAATGAGGTCATTGCCTTGTTTAACAATTGATTTAATGTCTTGTTGATTGACACTCACTTGAATAATAGAGGCTTGGTTTAAAACCACGCTTTTGATTTGTCCATCTTGTAAAATATTCAAGTTTTGCTTTGAAGAAACAACAACTCTTGTCATTATTATGCTCACTGATCAATTTTATTTTTTAAAAATTATGGATTAATGAATCGTTAAGTAATTAATCTGTCAGTTAAAATATCAAATGATCGAAGTAACAACAATCGATTCCTCTAAAAATTTTGTCACGTTTGTTTAACTGACCATATGTTCAAATAACAAACATACTGAATTAAAATATACAGTTCCAAAAATAAAAAACCAGTCACTTTAGACTGGTTTTGAAAATACAAAATTGAAGCTTAAAACTTTGGATCTCGCATTTGTACTAATGTACTGTTGGCTTTGGAAAGTGTATCAGCAACTTTTCCTAAAACAGTAGGGATTAAAGTTTCAGCCATTTGCGCAGCCTGTAAACCAAGCTTTTCACCAAATGTTGGGCGTTTACGGGTATTAATCACATAAACATCATGCTGAGACAATAAACCTAATAAATATTCATCGGAAGTTTGTAATTTATCAACCAAGTTCAGTGTAAGAGCATCTTCACCATACCAATGCTCGCCTGTTGCGACCTTTTCAACGTCGAGCTGTGGGCGATATTTTTCAATGAAATGCTTAAATAATACATGTGTTTGTTGTAGCTCTTCTTCAAATTTCGCTTTACCTTCAGCTGTGTTTTCGCCAAACATCGTTACGGTACGCTTGTATTGACCAGCTGTATATAGCTCAAAATCAACATTATGCTGTTTCAATAAACGATTAAAATTTGGTACTTGCGCAACCACACCAATTGATCCAACCACAGCAAAAGGCGCAGATACAATTTCATTCGCAATACATGCCATCATGTAGCCACCACTTGCAGCAACTTTATCTACGCAAATAGTGACATTAAAACCTGCATCACGTAAACGAACCAATTGAGCAGCCGCTAACCCATAGCCATGTACCATTCCACCTGGACTTTCTAAACGAACTACAACACGATCATGCCCTGCTTTTGCAGTTGCTAAAATCAACGTGATTTCTTCACGAATTGTATCTACAGCTGATGCCTGTATATCACCTTTAAAATCGAGTACATATATTTTTTTATCATTTTTCTTACGCACTTTCGCTTCTTTAGCGAGCTGTTGCATAAGTTGTAATAATTCCAAACGAGATGCAGTTGTTTGTGCGATTCTTTTTCTTTGTTCATTCACACGTGCATTTAAATGACTAATACGAATTTCAGCAGGAAATTTAGGTAAATGGAATAACATAAAATATGTGCTCTTTGAGTTCGTCTTTATTGGACTAACATGCGGTCTGTGCAATTAAAATTCAATAGCGTTTTTGCAAAATAGATTCATTTTCATCTATATAACAAAAAAAGAGCCCGAAGGCTCTTTTCTAATTCACTTTTTATTAGCCGAAACGACCCGTAATATATGCTTCAGTTAATTGATGATCTGGTTGAGTAAAGACTTTTTCCGTTGAGTTTACTTCAATTAAATCACCTAAGTGGAAATAAGCCGTACGATCAGAAACACGAGCTGCTTGTTGCATCGAATGCGTTACAATCGCAATAGTGAATTGCTCTGAAAGCTCCGAAATAAGCTCCTCAATCTTAGCTGTTGCGATTGGATCTAATGCTGAACACGGTTCATCCATCAAAATCACTTCAGGGCTCACCGCAATGGTACGTGCAATACATAAACGCTGTTGCTGACCGCCAGATAAACCTGTACCCGGTTGACTAAGACGATCTTTGACTTCATCCCAAAGACCAGCTTTACGTAGACTGTTCTCAACAATTTCTTCTAAGTCATACTTGTCACGTGCTAGTCCATGTAATTTAGGACCATAGGCAACATTATCAAAAATTGACTTCGGAAATGGATTTGGCTTTTGGAAAACCATACCGACTTGAGCACGAAGTAATACAACGTCAAGATTTGGATCATAGATGTCTTGATTATCTAATGTCACCTTACCTGTAACGCGACAGCTATCAATCGTATCGTTCATACGGTTTAAGGTACGCAAGAAAGTCGACTTACCACAACCAGATGGTCCAATGAATGCAATCACTTCATTTTTATAAACATCTAAATCAATACCTTTAATTGCTTCTGCTTCACCATAGTAAACATGCACATCTTTGGTACTGATTTTAACTTCGCTCGTTTTTGGCTTTTTATTCGATGAAGCCGTTTCAAACTGAGAAACAAATGCAGTATCAGATTGCTTAACTTGAGCTTCAGATGAGGTAAATTCTTTTTGCTGTGGATTCACTGATTTATCCTTTTCTACGGCGTTCATAATATCAATCGTATTCATTGTACTCTCCTCAACTACCAACGCACTTCAAATTTCTTACGAAGCCAAATTGCAAGGCTGTTTAAACCGATCATTAATGCTAATAACACAATAATCGCTGCTGCCGTTCTTCCTTCAAAGAAGTTACGCAACTCATTGCCCTGCCATAAATATACTTGAACTGGTAATGCTGTTGCTTGATCTAACGGTGTTGCAGGAACACTTGCTACGAAAGCACTCATACCAATCAATAATAGAGGAGCAGTTTCGCCTAATGCATGTGCTACACCAATAATTGAACCTGTCATGATGCCTGGTAAAGCTAATGGCAATACATGATGAAAAACAGTTTGCACTTTTGATGCGCCTAAACCAAGAGCTGCTTGACGAATCGAAGGTGGAACTGCTTTTAATGATGCACGTGTAGTAATGATCACTGTCGGCAAGGTCATTAAGCTTAATACCAAACCACCGACCAATGGAGCTGAAAGTGGAAGTTGCATCCAACCAATGAAAATTGCAGCACCAAGCAAACCAAAGACAATCGAAGGAACGGCTGCCAAGTTATTAATATTAACTTCGATAATATCTGTCATGAAATTTTTAGGAGCAAATTCTTCAAGATAAATCGCACTCGCAACACCGATCGGAATTGAGATAATAATGACGATTAACATCATGAATAATGAACCCATAAATGCACCTGCCAAACCACTTGTTGCAGGTGAACTACGAGAATCAGGGCTAACAAATAAATTGGTATTAAAGGTACTGCCTATAATGCCTTTCGCTTCTAATTGATCTGCAAGTTGACGTACTTCTGGGTCAAGTTGCTGCTGATCATCAGGTAATGAGCGGTCAATATTTCCAGATAACCAAACATCGATATTGGCATCAGCCAAAAACTTAATATTTTCTTTGGTACCAATCAAAGATGGATTTGCAAAAACCATATCACGCAAACGATAAGCTTCTGAACTAGTATACATACTTGATAAATAATCGCGCTGAGATTCGAGTGACGGATCTTTAGCAATAATACCATTTACGATGAGACCATCCCAATCGACCATTCCCATCTCAGTTTGCCAAGCGACAAAGCGCTCTTCATAATGCGCTGGAGACTCACCAGCTGTTTGTTTCGGCTTAGGACCAACATTAATAATGGTAGGATCAAAATAAACTGGAACAGTGAGACTGCTTTGCCAAAAAGCAGGTAAACCTCTTGATAAAATACTACCGAATAACAATGCCACAAAAGCAAGACCAATCACCACAGCCGAAAAACCTGCATAACGGAAAGCTTTTTCTTTGCGATGACGTTTAGCCAGAGAACTTTGGATTCTATTTTTGCGCTGTTCACGTTGTTCAGCAGCTACTTGAGGATCAAATGCATTTTGATCCAAAGGAGATGTCTTTGATGAACTCATTCGTATTGCTCACGATATTTGCGCACGATGTACAGTGCAATAATGTTTAAACCCAAAGTAATGACAAACAAAGTCAAACCTAGAGCAAATGCAACCAAAGCTTGTGGACTTGCGAAATCTGTATCACCTGTTAATTGCTTAACAATAGTCACAGTAACCGTAGAAACAGCTTCTAATGGGTTGGCATGTAGTAATGGGCTATTACCTGCAGCAAGAACCACAATCATGGTTTCGCCAACTGCACGAGATACCGCAAGTAAGAATGCACCCGTAATACCTGGTAAAGCAGCAGGTAGAACAACTTGACGAATCGTTTCAGATTTTGTTGCACCTAAACCTAAAGAACCATCACGTAGAGAACGTGGAACTTGCGTAATAATGTCATCAGATAACGAAGATACGAACGGAATAATCATGATGCCCATAACAAAACCAGCGGTTAATGCACTTGTTGCATTAATGTTGATTCCGACGCTTTCACCAACCATTTTAAAGAATGGTCCAATCACCATCAGTGCAAATACACCATAAACAATCGTTGGAATACCAGCGAGGACTTCAATGGTCGGTTTTGCCCAAGAGCGCAGTTGAGGAGAAGCATATTCTGCTAAATAAATTGCAATCATCAAACCAACAGGCACCGCTACTAATAGTGCGATACCGCTGACCATCAAAGTACCCCAAATTAATGGGAGAATACCGTAACTACCTTCTGCATTTCCTGAAGTGCTAAAACCGGGATTCCACTCAGTACCGAAGAAGAAATCAACAGGGCTAACAAACTTAAAGAAGTGTAAAGCTTCAGTCAGCATTGAAAGTACAATACCGATGGTAGTGAGAATGGCAACACCAGAACATAAAATCAAAGCTGTATTAATTGCTTTTTCTACTTGATTACGCGCACGGTATTGTTGGCTAATTCGTTTTTTAGCCCAAACTAAACCAGCCAAAGCAGCACTGATCACGACAGCTAGCTTGGCAAAAGTGCCAATGGTTTGAAATTTAGCTAGCTGTTGAGCAGCTGCCACTTCATATGCAGCTGCTTGATCTGTAACCCCAAAACCAGAAGCAATCGCTTGAACACGATCAATTAAAACATCACGTCCTGCTTCATCTAGAGTGGCACTGACAGATGCTGGGATGTTATTAAAAATAATATGTTGTAATACACTTGGCTCAACCAAGTTCCAAATGATCAAAATCAAAAAAGCAGGAATACCACACCACAAGGCAACCAAAGCCCCGTAATAAACAGGACGAGAATGTAGTGCTACTGAGTTATTTCCCTTACCTGCTAGGTTACGGCTTTTACTCAGCCCGATTTGGTATGCAATTGCCACAAGGGCTAGTAACACACCGATAAGTAGCAGATTCATGTAATCTCCACTGTTTTCTCAATTTTCATGATTTGAAAAAACTTAGCTAGACAAAAAGGCCGATGAACAAGTTGTCTCACCAGCCTCAATTATTAAGTCAATTTATTTAACTGATTTACCAGCTTTGAAGTCAGCAAGAATTTTTGCACGTTCTTTATCATTCAATGCGATCAAACCAGATTTTTCTAATTTAGAACCTTTACCAGATACTTTTTTGTTTAAGAAGTATTCTACGTACTGTGGTAAACCTTTAATTGATTTTAAGTGCTCGCCTTTCACATAGAAGAATAATGGACGAGAAACTGGATATTGACCACTTAAAATCGTTTTCTCAGAAGGTACAACATTGTTTACTGTTGCAACACGTAGTTTGTCACGGTTTAAGTCATAGAAACCAAGACCAAATACACCCACTGCACTTGGTGAAGTTTTTAAGCGAGCAAGTGTCTCAGTGTAGTCACCTGCAATTTCAATTACACGTCCATCTTTACGGAAAGTTGAACATGCTTTTTTCTGTTCTTCTTTGTCTAAGTTTTTGAAGTAATCGTAAGCTTCACAACCTGCTTCAACCATTTTTTCTTGGAATACTTCACGAGTACCGTGGTTAGATGCAGGAATTACCAGTGTAATCGGCTCATTTGGTAATGCTTTATCAATTTGGTTCCAAGTTGTATATGGGTTTGGAACTAGCTTACCGTTTGAAGGTAATTGAGCAGAAAGCGCTGTAAATACGTGATATGGTTTTAATTTATATGCTGCTTTTTTTACGTTTGACGCGAATACAATACCGTCATAACCAATTTTAATTTCTTGGATTTGGTTTACGCCAGCTTTTTTACATGCAGCAATTTCAGTATCTTTAATAGCACGTGAAGAGTTAGCAATATCAATCGTGTTGTCACCAACGCCTTGACAGAATTGTTTCAAACCACCTGAAGAACCGCCTGAACCAACAACTGGTGCTTTGAATTGTGGGAAAGTATTACCAAACTCTTCTGCAACAATACTCGCATAAGGTAATACAGTTGAAGAACCAGCAATTTGAATCGTATCACGAGCTGCATTTGCAGTTCCCGCTACTGTTGCCCCAGATACAGCTAATGCAATTGCGATATAACGTGGATTTAAGCGCATTCGGTTTTCTCTCATTTATACAATTTGATTTACAACTCTTTTAAATTCAAGTGTTGTACTTTGGTTAACTGCATTTTGATCAGATAATATGACAAATAAGTTACAACTTTGTGACGCTTTGATGATAATTGTTTTAGAGTCTAATTTTTAATTAAATACCTTTAAATATCAATAACTAATGATAGATAAAATACAATTCAAAATATTACACTTACAGCCTTAATTACAGTGCTTGATTGAATTATTACATAGTAGATTTCACTTGAGAGAAAAAAACTCATGCTCGATTGTTAAAAATTATGCTGTATGAAATATTCAGAGATTATTTACTTATGTTGTATGACATTTTTAGGAAAACCATTATCTCTCAACCAAAGACTCGATTCTTATCTAAATGTACTTAAAAAATTAGATATAAAAGTTTTTCTTTTCTCAAACTTATTATCTAATAATTAAATAATGTTCTAAAAATATCGACACTTCATTCAGTTTATTTAAATTTCTTAGAACAGCTTATTGATCTATATTCAGTTTAAATGAGTAGAAAGATAAGATCATGAATAGCAAAGCCATCACGACATTTAATCCAGATTTACCCATTCACATGACATTTTCAGAGCAAGATTGGTACTTACTTGCTCAGCACTGGTATCCGATAGCTTTAGCTAGAGACATCACTGAACAACCAACAGCAACCAAGTTACTTGATATGCCATTGGTCATTTATAAAATGGCTAATGAGTTGGTTGTCGCCAAAGATGCATGTCCACACCGTGGCGTTCCTCTGAGTTTAGGACTCAATGATGGTCTTGGATTAGTCTGTCGCTATCATGGTTTACGTTTTGGTGAAAATGGGAAATGTAATCGGATTCCAGCGCACCCACAGCATAAAATATCTGAACGCTTTCATTTAAAGACATATGCTGCTATCGAAAAATATGGGTTGATCTGGTGCAATCTTATGGCAAACAAAGATGCGTTACCCGCCATTCCACAAATGCCATATTGGGAGGATTCAGATTTCCAACAATTGGTCTGCCCGTCGGTAGAACTCAATTGTTTTGCAGGAAGACAGCTTGAAGGCTTTATTGATGTCGCTCATTTTGCATGGGTACATCCTGATACTTTTGGCGATCCCGATAATGTTGAGGTACCCGATTATACGACCACTGAGACAAGCTATGGTTTTGATGCAGATTACGTGAGCAGTGTTGGCCGTTATCCAATCGGAATGGATCAGCGCGGACAAGAAGGTTTCCAATGGTTAAGACATTTTGAGATCACTCTCCCCTTCACAGCAACACTCACGATCCATTTCCCCAATGCTAGCAAGCAAGTCATTATGAATGCAGCGAGTCCAATGTCAGCCCGCGAAACACGCTTATTCGCACCAATCTGTCGAAATTATGACAAAGATTTACCTGTTGAAGATGCTTATAAATTCAACTTAGCGATATTTGAAGAAGACCGACTAATTGTCGAAACTCAAAAGCCTGAATATCTCCCATTAGACCTCTCTATGGAAGCTCATTTTCCAGCCGATCGCAGTTCAAGCATGTATCGAAAACTATTGCGAAAAATGGGATTCAGTCCAATTTTTGCAGCTTAATATTACTTTATATAAATTTATAAATAAAAAAGAGGGCTGTCAAAGACCTCTTTTTTATTGGCATATCAAATTAAATTGCAATTAATCGATCGCAGGAACATAAGTACCAGCAACGATTGCATCTTTAATACGATCAGCTTCTGCAAGCACAAGCGCAAGAAGATTTTGAACGTTTTCAAGTGTTGCAACTGGACTTAAAGTTGTCATTTTCAATGATTGAACCTGACCAACTTTAGTCACACCAATATTCGCCTCACCACGTGCAAATAATTCATCTGCAACGTTTTGGTTCAAACTATCGATAAACTCAGTTGGATAACCTTCTGGAACAACACGGAACAGAACAGAAGCAAATTGTGGTTCAACCAACAATTCTAGACCTGCAGTTGCTTTGATATAGTCTGCAACTTCACGTGTTAATTTCACACCATGGTCGATCATTGAACCGTAAAGCTCTTCACCTAATGCTTCAACCGTCATCCACAATTTCAATGCATCAAAACGACGAGTCGTTTGCAATGATTTAGACACAAGGTTAGGTACACCATGCTCTTCATCATAAGCAGAGTTTAAATACTCAGCTTCATAATGCATAAAGCGATAGTTAGCCTCGTCTTTCAACAAGAAAGCGCCACAACTAATGCTTTGGAAATAATGCTTATGGAAATCAAGTGTGATTGAGTCTGACAATTCAATTCCATCAAGCATTGCACGATGATCATTAGAAAGAATCAGCGCACCACCCCAAGCAGCATCAATATGCATCCAAGAACCAAATTTATTGGTAATTTCACGGATTTTCTTGAGTGGATCAAT
>Ga0114982_1000694_pt1 | contig 17825 bp, 17 predicted proteins | sample Shrwel_input2_FT_FD_87183 | JGI IMG/M metagenome (GOLD analysis project Ga0114982, IMG submission 87183) | Subsurface microbial communities from deep shales in Ohio, USA - Utica-3 well 1 S input2 FT | ecosystem: Environmental > Aquatic > Deep subsurface > Shale gas/oil reservoir > Produced... | reverse complement strand
TTCAAAAGCTCCTTCCTGAACATTTTGCAGTTTAAAGTATGGTTTTAGCATTTCATCATCTAAACTGAACAATTCTTGTTTCAGTTTTTCTGAGTAATAAGCCCCATCCCATTTTTCTAATTGGTCTAGATTGTCTAGTTTTTTGGCAAAAGCAGTCAGTTGAGCAAATTCTCTTTCGGCTGCGGGTTTGGCTTTGGTTAACAAATCATTTAAAAAAGATTTTACTTTGTCCGGATTTTGAGCCATTCGTTCTTCCAAAACAAAATGTGAGTGTGATTCGTAACCCAACAATTGCGCTCTTTCGTGACGAAATACCACAATTTTTTTGACATTTTCCTGATTGTCATATTGGTTGTTTTGAAACGCTTTTTTTCCAGCTGCAATGGCTAGCTCCTTGCGTAATTCTCTATTGTCGGCATATGTGACAAAAGGCAAATAACTAGGCATGTCTAAAGTAAAAATCCAGCCTTCTTTTTCTTTTTGCTTGGCCAATGAAGCTGCTTCTTCAATTACTCCTTCGGGCAGCCCTTTTAAATCACTTTCGTTGGAAATATGTAACTCGTAGTTATTGGTTTCTGCCAAGACATTTTCACCAAACGTTAATTTCAGTTTGGCCAGTTCGGTGTCAATTTCGCGCAAACGTGCTTTTTTGTCTTCGGCTAGCAAGGCTCCGTTTCTGGAAAATCCTTTGTATTTTCTATCCAATAAAGTGTCTTGTTCGACCGTTAAGGTTAAGTCTTTTCTTTTTTCATACACTTCTTTTACTCTTTTGAATAGCGTTTCGTTTAAAGAAATGTCATTTGCCAATTCCGTTAACAAAGGCGAAACCTCTTGTGCCATTTTCTGCATTTGGTCGTTGGTTTCGGCCGAATTCAAGTTGAAGAATATACTGGTAATTCGGTCTAGGGTATTTCCGGCATATTCTAACGCTTCAATGGTGTTTTCAAAAGTGGGGGCTTCAGGATTTTTTACGATAGTATCAATTTCCTCTCGCGTCATTAAAATTCCTTCTTTAATCGCGGGAACATAATCGTCCATTTTTATAGCATGGAAAGGCGCAGTGTCGTGTTTGGTGTTAAATTTACTCGTAAGAATTTTCATAGAATCGTGCATTTCATCGATTTTTTTTGTTGTATAACGAAACAAGTCATATATTCGTAACAGAAATTATAAAAAAGAACTGTCTCAGTCTCAAGATATTTAAGATTTGAATATTGATTTAACCCAATCGGTATTTATGTTTGTGTTACTTAAAGCTCCAAATACCACTGGAGCTTTTTTATTGGACAAATTTAAGGAAATTATAGGCATAAAAAATCCCGACGAATCGGGATTGTAATTATTTTTTTAAATTTTCGGAGGCTGCAAGTACAGCTTGTTTTAATCCTTCCTTATAGTCTATTATTTTTTTCAAAACGGTTTCATTTTGCGAACCTATAATTTGAGCGGCCAAAATTCCGGCATTTTTCGCTCCGTTTAAAGCTACTGTTCCTACAGGAACACCTCCAGGCATTTGTAAAATAGACAAAACCGAATCCCAACCATCTATAGAATTGCTTGATTTAACTGGTACGCCAATGACTGGCAACGGACTCATACTGGCTACCATTCCCGGTAAATGTGCCGCACCGCCAGCTCCCGCGATGATAACAGAAATGCCACGGGTGTGGGCATTTTGACTAAAATCGAAAAGTTTTTCTGGAGTACGGTGTGCCGAAACAATATCGACTTCGACTTCTATATCAAATCCTTTTAAAATATCAATGGCTTCTTGCATTACAGGCATATCGGATATGCTTCCCATGATTACGGCTACTTTGCTCATTTTTTGTTTATTTTGAAAATTGAAAAATTTCTGCGTTTAAATAGCGCAAATAATCTATGAATTATTAATTTTTTAATTTGAAGAAATCACTCGTATGCTATTTTTTACTTCTTCTGCAATTCTTCTGGCTTCCTTCATATCTTCATTGACAATGGTTACATGTCCCATTTTACGGAAAGGTCTTGTTTCTCTTTTACCATAAATATGAGGAGTCACGCCTTCAATAGCCATGATGTTGGAAATGTTTTCATAAACTACTGGACCCGAAAAACCTTCTTCACCTACCAAATTGACCATAATTCCGGCAACTTTGCTTTCGGTAGCTCCCAAAGGTAAGTTTAATATAGCACGTAAGTGTTGTTCAAATTGTGAGGTGTAACTGGCTTCTATGCTGTAATGTCCTGAATTGTGTGGACGAGGAGCGACTTCGTTGACTAGAATTTCATCGTCATGGGTTTGAAACATTTCTACGGCTAACAATCCCACGTGGTGAAATGCTTCTGAAACGTGTAAGGCTATTTCTTGTGCTTTCTCGGCTACTTTTTTGCTAATTCTGGCTGGACAAATAGTATATTCTACTTGATTGGCTTCGGGATGGAATTCCATTTCGACCACTGGGTAGGTTTTTACTTCGCCTTTTGGACTTCGGGCTACAATAACAGCCAATTCATTTTTGAAAGGAACCATTCCTTCGGCAATGCATTCTACTTCCGGTAATCCAATTAAATCCAGAGTAGAACGTACAATTTTCACGCCGTTGCCGTCATAACCACCTTGTGCCGCTTTCCAAACAAAAGGAAAATCGAGTTGGTCTTTTTCTATGGCTCTTTTTAATTCAGAAATAGCGACAAAGCGCTGGTGAGCTGATGTCGGAATTTTATGTTCTACATAATAATCTTTTTGGCGTCCTTTGTTTTGAATTAAACGTAATGTTTTTGGCGATGGATAAACAGGTAAACCTTCTTCTTCCAGTTTTTCTAAAGCTTCCAGATTTACATTTTCAATTTCGATGGTTAATACATCGACCATTTTGCCAAATTGGTATACGGTTTCGTATTCTAATAAACTGCCTTTGTAAAAAGCATTACAACCATATCTGGCAGGCGCTTCCTCGCTGGGATCGAGCACTAAAGTTTGGATGTCGTATTTTCGAGTTTCGGTAAGGAGCATTTTGCCCAATTGGCCTCCGCCAAGTATTCCTAATTTAAAATCGGAAGAAAAGTAGTTCATTCGTTGTAGTTATTTTCTTTTAAAGGTCTCATGCAGTCGCTTCGCTCGTGTCATTGTATTTAGTTGTGTGGCACAAAGATAAACTTTTTTGAAAATGTAAAAAGAAGAAAGCAAGATTAGATTCTTTTATTATACAATTAGGATCTTGAAGAGCTGCTTGGTATAAATTATAAAACCCTAACAACTGTTAGGGTCTATAAATAAAGTCTTTGGGTTAAAAAGTTACTTTATTAAATGGAAGTAGGTGGTATTTATGATAAAAATATATCCAAAATTATGAGTTGTTTACAAGTATTTTGAATCTTGTAAGAAACTTAGTTAAAACTAACTATAATTTTTTAACTGGGATTACTGATTTTCCGTAAAAATTGTTAATGTTTAGGGCTTCATTTTTTTTAAAATAATCCTTGTTGCCGCTTGATAGGCTGCAGTATGATTCGCATAGTCTTGCTGAATGATGTTTTTGAGTTCAGGATGAATCCAATCGTATTTTTTGCCTAGTACAAATAAGGCTTTAATGGCGTATACCTTGGTTGCTACTTTTTCATCTCGGATCAGCCAGTCAAAACACATTTCGATGAATTGGGTTTCTTGTAGTTGTGTGAGGGCAATCCCATTGGCGCGATGGTTGCTTTTGGATAAATAAAAAATAATGTGCGAAGCGGTCCTTTTTGCAGAATCATCCGCTAATTTGGGAATCGTTTCGCAAAAACCTTCTAAATATGGGATTAATAGTTTGAGTTTCTTTTCGCTAACTAATTCTAAAATCCAATAGGCTTTTGTGTGAATTTCGTCTTCTAAATGAAAAGCTATCGCGCACAATTCAGGTATAAATTCAGGTTTTCTAATAACCAAATTACGCATTTTGTCTCGTTCTTTTCGGGCTATTGAACAGTTTTCTAGTAGTTGGTAGAATTCAGATTTCATCTTTCAAAAATACAATTTATTGTGTATGAGTTTCAAAAGTTGTGAAATCTGAAATCTAAAATCTGAAATCTGAATTTGATTTTACTATCTTTGCCCTTTATTTCTAATCACAACTATGGAAATTAAGTTACACGACAAGTATTTTGTACCGTTTATTTCGGCACAAGAGTTAGATTTTGCTATTGCCAATATGGCCAAGCAAATTGAAGATGATTTTCAAGAAGAAACACCTGTTTTTATTGGGGTTTTAAACGGTTCTTTTATGGTAATGTCCGATTTAATGAAACATTACAACTATCCATGTGAAGTATCGTTTGTAAAAATGGCTTCGTATGAAGGGACACAGTCAACCAATGAAGTAAAACAACTAATTGGTCTAAACCAAAGTCTGGAAGGACGTACAGTGATTGTGGTCGAAGACATCGTAGATACCGGTAATACAATTGAGGAATTAAAACACATTTTTAAAGATCAAGGGGTGAAACATTTTAAAATTGCCACACTTTTCCTAAAACCAGAAGCGTACAAAAAAGACATCAAGTTGGATTATGTGGGAATGCGTATTCCAAACAAATTCATTGTAGGTTTCGGATTAGATTATGATGGTCTGGGAAGAAATTTAAAAGATGTATACCAACTTTCAGAATAAAGATAGCAACACTCAACTTTAAACCAATTCAACTTTAGTAATGATTAATATCGTTCTTTTCGGTAAACCGGGTGCAGGAAAAGGCACACAAGCAGAATTTTTAAAAGAAAAATATAATTTAACGCATTTATCAACGGGAGATATTTTTCGATTCAATATAAAAAACAATACCCCTCTTGGTTTAGAAGCCAAAACCTATATTGATAGGGGCGATTTGGTTCCAGATAGTTTAACCATTAACATGCTGCAAGATGAGGTAGATAAAAACCCGCATTCAGCAGGATTTTTATTTGATGGTTTTCCCAGAACCTTGGCCCAAGCAGCAGCATTAGATGCTTTTCTAAATGAGAAAGCTCAAAAAATTACCGCAACCATTGCCTTAGAAGCCGATGATGAAATTTTAGTGCAACGGTTATTAGAAAGAGGAAAAACATCGGGTAGAATTGACGATCAAGACGAAGAAAAAATCAGAAATCGTTACCAAGAATACAACGAAAAAACAGCTCCGCTGATGAATTATTATCAGGAGCAACATAAATTTTATGCCGTGAACGGTATTGGTACTATTGCAGAAATTACAGAACGCTTGAGCAATGTAATTGAAAATTTGTAAATTAGTACAAACTTTAAACTAAACAGAAACAATTGGAAATAGTCATAATTTTCTTGCTGATTTTACTTAATGGAATTTTTTCTATGTCAGAAATCGCACTCATATCAGCAAGAAAGAATAGGTTGGAAACAGCCGCCAAAAAAGGCAATACGAGTGCGAGAACAGCTTTAGATTTGGCTAACTCGCCAAACAAATTTTTATCTACAGTACAAATAGGAATTACCCTTATTGGTATTTTAACGGGTATTTATTCGGGAGAAAAAGTTACAGAAGATGTCCGTTTTTTCTATGAAAGTTATACGTTAACGCATCCTTATGCCGCTTCATTGTCGGTAGGGACTGTAGTAGTGGTACTAACCTATTTTTCATTAGTTTTCGGAGAGTTATTGCCCAAGCGTATTGGTTTAAATTATCCAGAATCGATTGCAAAAGCAGTAGCGTTACCCATGAAAATAGTTTCAGTAGTAACAGCTCCATTTATATGGTTGTTAACGGTCTCGACAGAATTTATTTTAGATATTTTCAAAATCAAACCCACTGCCGATGGTAAAGTAACCGAGGAGGAAATTAAAGCCATTATCAAGGAAGGGACAGAAGGGGGCGAAGTACAAGAAATTGAACAAGATATTGTGGAGCGCGTGTTTCACATTGGAGATCGGAAAATTAATTCGCTAATGACACACCGAAAATCGTTGGTATATTTGTCATTAGAAGATGATTTGAAAGAAACCAAGGAAAAAGTATTAGACGAACTACATTCCATTTATCCGGTTTGTGAAGACAATTTGGATAATGTTATTGGAGTAGTTTTACTAAAAGATTTATTTGCTAATTTCGAGAAAGGAGCCTTCGATTTAAAAGCAATCGCTAAAGAACCGGTTTATTTTATCGAGCATACTTCGGCTTACAAAGCCTTGGAAATTTTCAAAAAAACCAAAGTCCATTATGCTTTTGTAACCGATGAATACGGAATTTTACAAGGAATTATCACTTTAAATGATATTTTGGAAGCTTTAGTGGGTGATGCCGCCGATTTTTACGAAGAAGAATTTCAATTAATAGTTCGGGAAGACGGAACTTGGTTGGTGGATGGACATTATTCGTTGCATGATTTCTTAACCTATTTTGATATGGACGATTTAATTAACGATTATGATGTTACGACAGTAAGCGGATTAATCATGACCGAATTATCATACATTCCTAAAGTAGGTGAGAAGTTGGTGTGGAATAAAATGGAATTGGAAGTAATGGATATGGACGGCGTAAAAATCGATAAGGTTTTAGTCCGTTCTATAAAAGAATTAAATTAAAAATAGTGTTCAGTGCTCAGACAACAGTTTTCTGAACACTGAACACTTAAAGAATGACAGAAGATTTGAGAATAAGAGGAGGACAGCCAGTGGGTGTCAGGTACTTTTAACTTAATTCATAATATTGAAAAATAAAAAACAATGACAGAGGGTAACTTTGTAGACTACGTAAAAATATATGTTTCATCTGGTAAAGGAGGTAAAGGTTCTTCGCATTTGCACAGAGAGAAATTTATTGAAAAAGGTGGTCCCGATGGTGGAGATGGTGGTCGTGGTGGACACGTATATTTGGTAGGGAATAAAGGACTTTGGACTTTGTTTCACCTGAAATTTGCGCGTCACGTAAAAGCCGGTCACGGAGGCGATGGAGGAAGCTCTCGAAGCACAGGACATGACGGAGAAGATAAAATTATAGAAGTACCGTTAGGAACTGTAGTTCGTGATAAGGAGACCAATGAGATCCTTTTTGAAATTACCGAAGATGGTGAAAAAAGAATTGTAGCCGAAGGTGGAAAAGGAGGTTTAGGAAACTGGCATTTTCGCTCGTCTACCAATCAAACTCCCCGTTATGCGCAACCAGGAATGCCTCCGGTTGAAGCAGACATTATTTTGGAGTTAAAAGTTTTAGCCGATGTAGGATTGGTTGGATTTCCAAATGCGGGGAAATCGACATTATTGTCGGTGTTAACTTCCGCAAAACCAAAAATCGCCGATTATCCGTTTACGACTTTAAAACCGAATTTAGGAATTGTAGCCTATAGAGATTTTCAATCGTTCGTCATTGCTGATATTCCTGGAATTATAGAAGGGGCGGCCGAAGGAAAAGGTCTCGGACATTATTTCTTGCGTCATATTGAACGAAATTCAACGTTGTTATTTTTAGTGCCGGCAGACGCTGATGATATTAAAAAAGAATACGATATTTTGTTAGACGAGTTACGTCGCTACAATCCGGAAATGTTAGACAAAGATCGTTTGATCGTGGTTTCTAAATGTGATATGCTCGACGAGGAGCTAAAAGCTGAAATGAAGCAAAAACTAGACAAAGATTTTAAAGGAATTCCTTATATGTTTATTTCTTCCGTTGCTCAACAAGGACTAACTGAATTGAAAGACAAATTGTGGCAAATGTTAAATACAGAAGCATAAAAAATCCCTCAAATGAGGGATTTTTTATTTTTAGCTGGTTACTTCGCTTAAGTCAGGAATTCGTAAAACTTGTCCAGGGTAAATTTCGTCAGGATCTTTTAGCATGGGTTTGTTTGCTTCAAAAATAGCATCGTATTTCATAGGGTCCCCATAATATTTTTCCGAAATTTTGGATAACCAATCGCCTTTTTCAACCGTATGGTACTTGGCTTCCGGAGCAGGAACTGCTACCGTCATTTGGTTGTCAACGGTTTCAACCCCGTCAACATTGCCTAAAGCCAAAACAATTTTTTCAGAATCAGCCTGTTGGTCAACTTCCCCAGTTACAGCAACAACACCATCTTCTTTTACAGCTACTTTTAAGGAGTTAAACGGTAATCCTAAAGCTTGAATATGCGCCATAATGCACTTGCTTTTAATTGTGCTTTTTCTTCTGCAGGTGCAGCTTCTTCTTTAGAGCCAAATATTTTTTTTCCAGCCCCTTTAATAAATGAAAACAATCCCATAATTTTTAGTTTTTAATTTGTTATTCCCTCAAATTTAAGAAATTAAGTTTTTTGTTGTTGATTTTTGCTAATAAATTAAAAATCAATTATTTATATAAATAATAGTTGCGCTAAAATTCGTTAAAGTTATCTTAATAAAGTTATTTTGTTTTTGTAATATTTTCGGATAAAAGGCAAATCCACTATATTCGCAGCACTAAAAAATAAATCTATTATGAAAAAATTACTTTTATCTCTAATCGCTGCAATTATGCTTGTTCCATCAAGTGTAAAAGCTGACGAGGGAATGTGGTTTTTAATGTTCATCGAACGTTTAAATCACAGAGATATGCAAAAAATGGGTCTTCAGTTAACTGCTCAAGAAATTTACAGTATCAACAACCATAGTTTAAAAGACGCTATCGTTCAATTTAACGGTGGCTGTACTGCCGAATTGATTTCAAAAGATGGTTTAGTATTAACGAACCACCACTGTGGCTACGATGCTATCGCTGAGCAATCTACAGCAGAAAAAAACCACTTAAAAAACGGTTTCTGGGCCAAAACAAGAGCAGAGGAAATCAAGCCATCAAGCTTGTTTGTGCGTTTCTTCGTTCGTATGGACGACTGTTCGAAAAGAATTTTGAGCGTTGTAAATGCAACAATGACAGAAGCTGAGCGTGAAAAAGCAATCAATGCCGAAATCGCTAAAATTGAAAAAGAAAACAATGAAGGAGGTAAATATGTAGTTTCTGTTCGTTCATTCTTCCAAGGAAATGAATTTTACTACTTCGTTTACCAAGATTATAAAGATGTTCGTTTAGTAGGTACTCCGCCAGAAAGCTTAGGAAAATTTGGTGGCGATACAGACAACTGGGAATGGCCACGTCATACTGCCGATTTCTCAATGTTTCGTGTGTATGGAGATGCTAACGGGAATCCAGCGGAATACTCGACTAGTAATGTGCCATTACAACCAAAACACCACTTACCAGTTAACTTAAAAGGGGTGAAAGAAAATGATTTCGCGATGATTTTAGGATATCCAGGTAGAACAAACCGTTGGATGCCAGCTGGTGGAATTGAGCAAAACGTAAAATTTGCGTATCCTGCTTGGGTAGAAGGGGCTAAAACAGGGATGGACAATATGAAGAAATATATGAATCAAAGTGATGCTTTGAACTTAGTATATGCTTCAAAATTTGCTTCAACGGCAAACTATTGGAAAAACCGCCAGGGAATGATTGATGCATTGTCAAAATTCCAAACGGCTAAATTGAAAGCGGCTCAAGAAGCTAAATTCAACAAATGGGCAAACTCACCGGCAAATAAAGCCAAGTATGGTAATGTTGTAGAAACGATTAATAACTTCTACAAGTTAACAAACGAAAAATCACGTCACGATAATTATTTGCAACAGTTGTTCCGAACTACAACTTTTGGAACTATCGGAAGAACATTAGGAAAACAATTGGAAACGTATGCAAAAGCAGATGCTGCAAAACGTACTCAAATGGCTCCTGCAATTTTAGAAATGGCCGAAGAATTGTTTAAAGAAGCACATATTCCTGCTGAAAAAGATATCTTAGCAGCACAATTAAAATTGTATTCTACAAAATCTACAGGCTATGCAATTGCACCAATGGTGGAAAAAATTGGCAAAGAAAACAACGGTGATTTTACAAAATATGTAAATGCAGCTTTCGATTTGAGTATTGTAACTTCAAAAGAGCGTATCAAAGCATTCTTAGATTTACCAAGCGAAGGTTTGTTAACCAATGATCCGTTAATAGCTCTGTCAAATGATATGACAGCTCATTTTACTTCAAAATCAGAGGCTATTGCAAAAGCACAAAATGATTATGGAGCAGCATTCCGTAAATTAGTGGAAGGGTTAAGGGAGTCTAAAATTGGAGAGATCAAATACCCAGATGCCAATTCTACGTTGCGTTTAACATACGGAAAAGTTCGTTCGTTGCCAGCTGATAAGCGTAATGATGCTAAAGTAAACAACTACACGACTTTAGACGGTCAGGTGAAAAAATACAAAAAAGGAGATCAAGAGTTTGATTTACCAGTTCGTGTATTGGAAATGAACAAAAACAAAGAGTTTGGTCGTTTTGCCGACAAAGACGGTTCATTACATGTAAACTTCTTGACGGATAATGATATTACAGGTGGGAACTCAGGTTCTCCTGTGTTAAATGGAAAAGGAGAATTAATCGGTTTGGCTTTCGACGGAAATATCGAAGCAATGGCTGGTGACGTAATCTTTGACAAAAAATTACAAAGAACCATCAATGTAGATATTCGTTATGTATTGTGGGTGATTGAGAATTTCTCAGGCGCTAAGCATATCGTTGACGAAATGACATTAGTGAAATAATAAGTTTGATAAGTTTTTTAAAACGAATCCGAATTCAGCAATGAATTCGGATTTTTTTATTGATTTGATTTGCCTATTTTTGAAACATGAAGCGATGGTTTATTTTATTGTTGTTTTTTTCAATGACCATTTGGTCGCAGTCCTCTTTTGAAAAAGGACAAATCCTTCTTGAGCAAAAAAAATACCTTCTGGCAAAACCTTTATTTGAAAACCTGCTCAAGGAAAATCCAAAAGATTATAAAGTAATAGATTGTTTGGGTGAAATTGCTTTCCATACCCAAAATTGGGATGAGGCGATCAAGTATGCTTCTAAACTAAAAACCACTTTCCCTAAAAATGCCGATTATTGGTTCAAATATGGAGGAGCATTAGGAATGAAAGCCAAAAGCAGCAATAAATTTAAAGCGCTGGGAATGATTGATGATATTAAAGAAGCGTTTGAAACTTCGGCAAAATTAGATACCAAACACATTAACGTGCGCTGGGCTTTGGTGATGCTTTACATTGAATTGCCGGGAATAATAGGAGGGAGCGAAAGTAAAGCTCAAAAATATGCTAACGAATTAATGAATTTATCCAAAGTAGATGGTTACTTGGCCAAAGGTTATATTGATGTTTACTTTGAACGGTACAATCAGGCGGAAGTCAATTATCAAAAAGCACACGAAATAGGGCATTCCAAAACTACTTTTGAAAAGCTTTATGATTTATATTTGAATAAGCTAAAGAACAAAGAAAAAGCTCAAAAAATAAAAAACGAATATACAACTTAACAATGCGTACACACTTCATAGCCATAGGCGGAGCCGCCATGCACAATTTAGCATTAGCATTACACCATAAAGGATATCACGTGACGGGTAGCGACGACGCTATTTTTGAACCTTCTAAATCACGACTAGAAAAGAAAGGATTATTGCCGACAGAACTGGGTTGGTTTCCTGAAAAAATTACGCAAGATATTGAAGCCGTTATTTTAGGAATGCATGCCAAAGCTGATAACCCGGAATTGTTAAAAGCAACTGCGTTAGGGTTGAAAATTTATTCCTATCCTGAGTTTTTATACGAGCAATCTAAAAATAAAACCCGTGTGGTTATAGGAGGTTCTCACGGAAAAACAACCATTACTTCTATGATTTTGCACGTTATGCATTATCACAACATTGAAGTCGATTATATGGTAGGAGCACAGTTGGAAGGGTTTGATACAATGGTACATCTAACAGAGAAAAATGATTTTATTGTTTTGGAAGGCGATGAATATTTATCATCACCGATAGACCGCCGACCAAAATTCCATTTGTATCAACCTAATATAGCTTTGCTTTCAGGGATTGCTTGGGATCATATCAATGTATTTCCGACCTTTGATAATTATGTAGAACAGTTTCGCATTTTTACCAATCAAATTACCAACGGAGGGATTCTAATTTACAACGAGGAAGATCAAACAGTCAAACAAGTGGCAGAAACTGCCAATAATCCCATTCGAAAAATTCCTTATCAAACACCAAGTTACACCGTAGAAAATGGTACAACCTTATTAGAGACACCTGAAGGACCAATGCCAATTGAGGTTTTTGGAGCACATAACTTGAATAATTTAGCCGGCGCCAAATGGGTGTGTCAATGTATGGGGGTTGACCAAGCCGAGTTTTATGAAGCGATTGCCAGTTTTAAAGGAGCTTCCAAACGTTTGGAAAAAATTGCCGAAAGCGAGAATAAAGTTGCCTATAAAGACTTTGCACATTCGCCAAGTAAAGTGGCGGCCACTACAAAAGCAGTTAAGGCGCAATACCCAGACCGAAAATTAGTCGCCTGTCTAGAATTGCATACCTACAGCAGTTTGAATGCTGAGTTTTTAAAAGAATACGAAGGCGCTTTAGACGCTGCCGATCTTGCAGTGGTTTTTTATTCGCCCGATGCGGTTAAAATTAAGCAGCTAGAGGAAGTAACTTATGAGCAAATTGCGAAATCTTTCAAACGAAAAGATTTGGTAATTTATACTAATCCAGCTGAATTTAAGCAGTTTTTATTCAGTGCCGATTTAGAGAATTCAGCTTTGCTTCTGATGAGTTCAGGGAATTACGGAGGTTTAAATTTTGAAGAAGTGAAAGGCTTGATAGAATAAAATTAATAATGCTTTTTTTAAAATAATAGGAAGGAATAGTTTTGAATTTAAAATTTATTCCTTCCTTTGTGTATATAAACGCCTAAATAATAGTTATGTACACGCCAATCCATCAGTGGGCCGAAGACGATCGTCCCCGTGAAAAATTTCTACTCAAAGGTAAATCAACCTTGTCTGATTCCGAATTGCTTGCCATTTTAATAGGTTCCGGTTCTCGAAACGAGAGTGCGGTACAGTTGTGTCAGCGAATTTTGGCTTCCGTTAATAATAATCTCAATCATTTAGGGAAATTAACCGCTCAGCAACTTATGCAGTTTAAAGGTATTGGAGAAGCCAAAGCCATTACAATTGCGGCAGCATTAGAATTAGGTCGGCGTCGCAGGGATGAAGAAGTGCAAGAATTGACAAAAATCACTTCCAGCAAGGCTGTTTTTGAACTTATGCAGCCCATAATAGGGGAGTTGCCACACGAAGAGTTTTGGGTATTATATCTGAACAATTCAAACAAAGTGATTTACAAATCACAAATTAGTAAAGGAGGTATTACCGGAACGGTGGTTGACACCCGTTTGGTTTTTAAAACTGCTTTAGAGCACCATGCCACGAGCGTTATTTTGACGCACAATCATCCTTCAGGAAAATTACTGGCGAGTGATGCCGATAAGCAAATAACCAATAAGTTGCAAGAAGCAGGAAAGCATTTGGATATTTTAGTTCTGGATCATATTATTATCACCGAAAAAAGTTATTTTAGCTTTGCCGATGAAGGCCTTTTGTAAATGAAAAACAACATCAAACATATTTTTTTCGATTTAGATCATACCCTTTGGGATTTTGATCGAAATTCTGAAAAAGCTTTCGAAATAATTTTTCAAGAGCAGCTACCGGAAATCAATATTTTAGATTTTATAAATATTTATGCGCCTATTAATCAAGCTTGTTGGAAATTGTATCAAAATAATCTAATAACACATCAGGAGTTACGGTATAAGCGACTAAAAGATTCTTTTCAGACATTAGAGATGCAAGTTTCTGATGCATTGATTGCTAAAATTTCCGACGATTATATTTTGCATTTACCCAACAGCAATCATTTGTTTGAAGGTTGTGTAGAAACTTTGGAATATCTTAATCGAAAATACAAATTACACATTATTACCAATGGTTTTGCCGATGTTCAATTCAAGAAATTGAACAATTCAGGGATTCATCATTTTTTTGACACCGTGACCAACTCAGAAATGGCAGGTGTAAAAAAACCACACGGAAGGATTTTTGAATACGCCTTATCAGTAGCCAAAGCTTCCAAGAACGAAAGCATAATGATTGGAGACTGTTTAGATGCTGATGTTGGTGGAGCTTTAGGTTTTGGGATGGAAGCGCTTTTTTTTAACCCTAACAGAATTGAAGTTGACAAACATATCAAACAAATCACTAATTTAGTCGAACTAAAAAACATGTTTTAAGATGAAAAAAATAATAGCATTTCTTATATTTTCTATTTCCAGTGTTGGAATGGCACAAAGTGGATTAAATGATTATAATATGGCAATTATTCCTGCCAAATTTGAATTTCAAAAAGAAGACAATCAGTATAGAATTAATTCTACCATCAAGGCGTTCTTAAAGCAAAAAGGATTTGAAGTGTATCTTTCTTCAGATGTTTTGCCAGAAGGGTTTATGGATTATAATTGCAATAAATTGTTTGTCAATGTTATTGAAGATAATTCGATGTTTAAAACGGCCCTTAAAGTAGAGTTCAAAGATTGTAAAAACAATATGCTTTTTGCAACAGATTTTGGAGAGTCTCGTGAAAAGGATTATGCAAAAGCTTACAATGAGGCTTTGCTTTTAACTCTAAAATCGTTTGATAAAGCCAGGTATAAATATTCTGGAAAGACCTATTTTGATGAGGAAGCCCAAGAGAAATTGAAATCGATGGATAAAGTTGAAGTTTCTGTTTCTGATGTGAAAATCGAGAAAAATGAAATCTCACTAAAAGTTTATAATTCGAAAACAAAAGAAGAATTAATTCTGTTCAAAACGTTAAAACAAGATGTTTTTTTGTGTAATTACAATGGCAAAAGTGGGGTGGTAGTTTATAAAGATGGCATTTGGTTTTTTGAATCTATTGAAAATGATAAAGTAACTTCCCTGCTATTAGATATTAAGTTTTAATAGCCATATTTATCCTTCCATCTGTTTTTAAGAAAAACTCGTAATTCTCGCTCTCGGGCATTATCTGCAGGTTCGAAAAATCTTGTTTCTGATATTTCAGTAGGCAAAAACTCTTGTTCAGCAAAATTATTGGCATAATCGTGCGAGTATTTGTATTCGTCTCCGTAGCCTAATTCTTTCATTAGTTTCGTTGGTGCATTGCGTAAATGCAATGGAACCGGTAAGTCACCAGTTTGTTTAACTATTTGTTGCGCTTTTCCAATAGCCATGTAGCTGGCATTACTTTTGGCAGAAGAGGCCAGATAAATAGCACATTGGCTTAAAATGATTCGGCTTTCAGGATAGCCTATGGTGGTTACAGCTTGAAAGGTATTGTTGGCCATAATTAAGGCGGTGGGATTGGCGTTGCCAATGTCTTCTGAAGCCAAGATAAGCATTCGTCTTGCTATAAATTTTACGTCTTCGCCTCCTTCAATCATTCGAGCCAGCCAATATACTGCTCCGTTGGGATCACTTCCGCGAATCGATTTTATAAAGGCAGAAACAATATCGTAATGTAGTTCACCTGTTTTATCATACATAACAGTGTTTTTTTGAACCAATTTCATGACCTTTTCGTTGGTAATGTCAACAGTACCTCCTTCAGTGGCATTGACTATTAGTTCAAAGATATTCAGTAGTTTTCTTCCGTCTCCACCGGAAAGGCGCAATAATGCTTCTGTTTCTGTTAATTGTATCGATTTGGTTTTAAGATAAATGTCTTCTTGAATAGCACGATGTAAAATAGATTCCAAATCTTCTTTGGTGAAAGCATTCAGAATATAAACCTGACAACGTGACAATAAAGCGGGAATTACTTCAAAACTTGGATTTTCGGTAGTGGCGCCAACAAGTGTTATCCACCCTTTTTCAACAGCCGCTAATAACGAATCTTGTTGCGATTTGCTGAAACGATGAATTTCGTCAATGAATAGTATTGGATTTTTAGCAGTAAATAAACTGCCACTTTGCTTGGCTTTTTCAATAACTTCACGGATGTCTTTTACTCCCGAATTTATGGCACTTAATTCGTAAAATGGGCGTTTGCTTTCTTGGGCTATAATTTGAGCCAACGTGGTTTTACCAGTGCCCGGGGGGCCCCATAAAATCAGTGAAGGAATAATACCTTTAGTAATTTGTTGCGTTAATGAGCCATTTTCGCCAACAAGATGTGACTGACTTATATAGTCTTCTAATGATTTCGGACGAATACGTTCTGCTAAAGGTGCTTCCAACATTTTGATTTTTTGTTGATTCGTTGATTTGGTTATTCGAGTTTACGAATCTTCAAATTTATAACATTTCAACTTCCAAATCAATAAATAAACAAATCTACTTTTCATGACAAAAGTTCATTAAATTAGATTTGGATATGTTTTTGATAACTGTTGAGTATGAAAGAAACCGATTTTAAATTTTCTCCTTCTGTTGTTTTACTGCCGCTTTATTTTGTATTGCTGTTGTGGGTTGTTTTCTGGGTAGAAAAACAATTCAAAATTAGTTTTACTGAATTCGGGATTTATCCACGTGAAATTTCAGGAATTAAGGGTGTGTTTTTTTCTCCTTTTTTACATGGTGATATGAGTCATTTGTTTAATAACTCATTACCGTTGTTGTTTTTGTTGAGTTCATTACGTTTTTTTTACCGCGAACATTCTTTCAAAGTATTGTTTCTAGGGATATTGCTGTCAGGAATGGGAACTTGGTTTATTGGAAGGCCAAGTTACCATATTGGTGCTAGCGGATTGGTCTATGTTTTGGCTAGTTTTATTTTTTTTAAAGGCATTCAAACTAAGTATTACCGATTGGTTGCTTTGTCTTTTACAGTTGTGTTACTTTACGGTGGAATGGTTTGGTATATGTTTCCAAGCCCAGAAATTACAGGGGAACAACATATTTCCTGGGAGGGACACTTATCTGGATTTATAGTAGGTTTTATTTTTAGCCTGCTATTTGATACTCGTAAATATGTTAAGCCAATCGTTTATGATTGGCAACAACCAAATTTTGATGCTTCACAAGATCCGTTTATGAAACATTTTGATGCAAATGGAAATTTTATTTCCAGCTCAAAATTTAGAGAAATAGAATCCGAAAAATGGGAATATTTTGTGTCTAATTTACCTGTGATTTATCAATTTAAATCAAAAGAAGGTTTATAACAATAATATAATTCAGGACTGTCTTTGTCTTAAAGTTTCATACAGAAAGGCGCCACAGGCGACAGAAACATTTAAAGATTCAATAGTGCCAAACATTGGGAGTTTTGCTTTCTCGTCTACGATTTTTAAAACAGAAGGATTCACACCACGATCTTCACTACCCATGATAATGGCTAGCGGTTCGTTTAGCGAAATATCATAAATATTTTTATCTGTTTTTTCGGTGGCTGCTACTGTTTTTATACCTGATCCTTGTAAGTAAAAGATAGCATCTTTAATGTGGTCAACCTTGCATATTGGCACATTAAACACTGCACCAGCAGAGGTTTTTACAGTGTCCCCATTTACGGGAGCAGCGCCTTGTTTCTGGATGATGATTCCATCTACACCGGTACATTCTGCAGTTCGAATAATGGCGCCAAAATTTCGTGCGTCACTCAATTGATCTAAAATTAGGAATAGTGGAGTTTTACCGCTTTCTACTACGCCATCTACTAATTTTTCGAGCGTAATAAAGGAAATAGGAGCAATGGTTGCAACAGCTCCTTGGTGGTTGTTGGGAGTTAATCGGTTGAGTTTTTCAACTGGGACATAAGAAAAATTAATGCTATTTTTTTTTAGCGTTTTCATCAATTCATTCATTAGGTCTCCATGGGTATCACTTTGAATAAAGACCTTGTCAATTTCTTTTTTTGCGTTTATGGCTTCAATAATAGCTCTAATTCCGAATATTTGATT
>Ga0114982_1000693_pt1 | contig 17834 bp, 20 predicted proteins | sample Shrwel_input2_FT_FD_87183 | JGI IMG/M metagenome (GOLD analysis project Ga0114982, IMG submission 87183) | Subsurface microbial communities from deep shales in Ohio, USA - Utica-3 well 1 S input2 FT | ecosystem: Environmental > Aquatic > Deep subsurface > Shale gas/oil reservoir > Produced... | reverse complement strand
CGCCATCCGGATGGCGCACTTCCGCCTCGGTATGTCCCTCGGCCAGGCGCAAGATGATCCGCTCGCCCTGTTTGAGCTGGGCCGGGCTGCGCACCGGCTGGCCCTTGCGGTTTTCCACCATGGCGTAGCCACGTTTCAGCACGGCATTCGGGTTGAGCGCCGCCAGGCGTTCGGCCAGATGCTGCTGTTGCTGGCGCTGCTGGCCCAGCTGTCGTTGCATGGCCAGGTGTAGACGGTCGACCAGATGCGCCAGCATCGCCTGTTGTCGGGCCGGTTGTGGGCGCAGGCGGGCGTGGCGTTCGCTCAAGCGCGTCAGCTGCCAGCGTGCGCGCTCCAGGCTGCGCTGCATCTGCAGGCTCAGGCGCTGCTGGTCGCGCAGCAGCAATTGTGCTTGCTGACGCAGCCGCTCGCCAGGGTGAATCAGCCGGCCCGCCAGGCCGTCCAGCCGTTGCATGCGGGTGTGCAGGCTGCGCTGCATAGCGCGCGCCAGCCGGGTGTGGCGTTGCTCCAGTTCGGCAGCCAGCGCCTGCCGGTCAGGGCATACCCGTTCGGCTGCGCCGGTTGGGGTGGGCGCACGCAAGTCAGCGACAAAATCGGCAATGGTGAAATCGGTTTCATGGCCAACGCCGCTGACGGTGGGAATCGGGCAGGCGGCCAGCGCACGCGCCACCGCTTCGTCGTTGAATGCCCATAAGTCTTCAATGCTACCGCCACCGCGACAGACAATCAGCACATCCACTTCGGCGCGCAGCGCGGCCTGCTCCAGCGCAGCCACAATCTGCCGGGGGGCCGCCTCACCCTGCACCAGGGTGGGGTAGAGCTGCACCGGAATGCTGGGCATGCGCCGGCGCAGGGTGCTGACCACGTCGCGCAGGGCGGCACCGCTGGCGGAAGAGATAATGCCGATCCGGCGCGGAAATGCCGGCAGCGCCCGCTTGCGTGCCGGGTCAAACAGTCCTTCGGCCCCCAGCTTTTGCTTGAGTCGCTCGAATGCCTCGAACAGGCGGCCCAGCCCGGCTTCGCGCAGCATGTCCAGCTGAATCTGGTAGTCGCCCCGCGCCTCATATAAGGACACCTGGCCAAAAGCTTCCACCTGCAAACCTTCACGCAGCCGGAACGGCAGGCCGGCCAGCCGGCCCCGGAACATCACCGCACGAATCTGCCCGCCCTTGTCCTTCAGTGAAAAATACGCGTGGCCGCTGGCAGCCAGGGTGAGGTTGGAAATTTCACCGCTGACCCACAGGGGGGGCAAGCCACGTTCCAGCAGGCCACGGGCCAGGCGGTTGAGTTCGGTCACGCTGACCAGTTCGGGAAAAACAGCCTGCATTGGGCATCCTTGCGCTTTGTCAAGTCATCCACACCCCTTTTCCTTGTAATCAATCTGTCAAGAGGGGTTTGTCATGAACCGGGGGTGTATTTATCAAGTATTTGTTTTTAAAGAAATTGTTCCAACTGCCCAGCAAATGGGCAATCCAGAAAAAAGCCTTGCCAGACGCGGGGTTTAGCCGTTCGCCCAAGGTTTGTCCACATGGTTATCCACAGATTATGTGGATGGCTGGAAAAAACCCTGAAAAACCATTTGTTTATCTGCACATGGGCCTATCGGCACCGTGTCGGGCAGGGCAATTGCGTCAACTGGGTTGCCGCAAGCAAAACCTTAGCGTAGAGTAAGAAGATTGTACTGTCTACGCACTTCAAAGGGGTCTTGCGTGTTGTCGATCATCGAAGCGGCCGGCTGGCCAATCTGGACCATCATTCTGGCATCGGTGCTGTCGCTGGCCATCATCTTCGAGCGCTTTTACAGTCTGCGGCAAAGCCTGGTTGCCCCTGCCGGTTTGCTGGAAGACGTGCTCACCCGGCTGCAGGCCGGCGAATCGCGCAGCCTGGCCGAACAGTTGGCCAATGGCGCGCCGCTGGCGCGCATTCTGGCCGCCGGGCTGAAAAACCACCACGCCAGCCGTGAAGTGATGAAAGAAGCGATTGAAGAAACCGGTCGCGCCGTCGCCCATGAGCTGGAACGCTTTCTGACCACGTTGGGCACCATTGCCGCCATGGCCCCGCTGCTGGGCCTGCTGGGCACGGTGATTGGCATGATCGAACTGTTCGGTGCCACCACTCCGACCGGCACCAACCCGCAGCAGCTGGCGCACGGTATTTCCGTGGCGCTGTACAACACCGCCTTTGGCCTGGTGGTGGCGATTCCCAGCATGATCTTTTATCGCCATTTCCGCGCCAAGGTGGATGCGCTGCTGGTGGGCATGGAACAGCAGGCCATTCATCTGGTGGACGTGGTCCACGGCGACCGCGACCGTTAAGGAGATCGGCATGAACTTCAGCCGAGGCCGCAAGCGCGAAGAGCCGGAAATCAACTTCATCCCGCTGATTGACCTGCTGCTGGTGATCCTGATTTTCCTGATGGTCACCACCACCTACAACCGCTTTGCCGAACTCAAGATCAACCTGCCCACCGCCAGCGCCGATGCCCCACTGGAAAAACCACTGGAAATCCGCGTGGCGGTCAATCCAGCCGGTGAATACCGGGTAAACGATCAGGCTGTGGCCAGCCCGGCGCTGGCCGACGCGCTGAAAGCCGCTGCTGGCAGCCAGGCCGACCCGGTGGTGGTGATTCAGGCCGATGGCAAGGCGCCGCATCAGGCGGTGGTGTCGGTGATGGAAGCCGCCCGCCAGTCCAGCCTGAGCAAGCTGACCTTCGCCACACAGGCACCGGCAGCGCAGTAAGCCTTCGGGATAAAGCGGCCAGCCCAGCCTGGTTGCTTTATCTCATGCACCTGGCCTGCTGGGTAAATCGCACACAGGTGCCTTGCCAGGCGGTTTTTTCTGCTCCGCTCACGCTGCACCCAGGCATCTGCCGCGCTGCCATTTCACACTATGTCCGATACTCCCAACACCTTCTCTGAGCGTCTGCAAGCCTTCTGGCATGGCCGGCGCGACCCATGGCTGGCACTCTGGACCATTCCGCTATCCTGGCTGTTTGCCGCGCTGGCGGCTCTGCGTCGCGCCGCATTTGCCTGCGGCCTGCTGCGCCGTGAGCAGTTGCCAGTGCCAGTGGTGGTGGTCGGCAATATCCATGTTGGCGGTGCGGGGAAAACCCCATTGACGCTGGCGCTGCTGGCTAAACTGCACGCTGCCGGGCTACACCCCGGCGTGATCAGCCGGGGTTATGGCGGCACAGCGCGGCAGGCGCAGTCAGTCGGAGCCGAAGACAGCCCGGCCCTGGTGGGCGATGAGCCGCTGCTCTACGCCCAGGCCGGTTTTGCCGTGGCGATTGGCCGCCGGCGCAGCGAGGCTGGGCGCGCGCTGCTGGCCGCCCACCCCGAGGTCAATGTCATTCTGGCCGACGATGGCCTGCAACACTACGCACTGGCACGCGACATCGAGCTGGCGGTGGTGGATGGCGGGCGTGGTTTTGGCACGGGCCGGCTGCTGCCTGCCGGGCCGCTGCGCGAGCCGGTCAGCCGGCTGGCGCAGGTGGACGCCATTGTGATCAATGGCGAGACAAGGCCAGCCGGGTTGCCGGTGCATCCGCGCTGTTTTCATATGCATTTGCAGCCCGGTGCGCTGTACCGGCTGGCCCAGCCTGAGCAGACCGCCCAGGCTGCCGCATTTGCCGGACAACGGCTGGTGGCGCTGGCTGGCATCGGCCACCCACAACGCTTTTTTGCCACCCTGCGCCAGCAGGGGCTGACGCCAGCGCGCTGCCTGGCATTTGCCGATCACCATGCCTTTACCGCCGCCGACCTGCCCGACGACGCTGATGCGATTGTAATCACCAGCAAGGACGCGGTTAAATGGCGAGCGCTCGATAATGGTAAACTCTGGGTTTTGCCAGTCACCGCCCAGCTCGACCCCGAACTGGCCGACTGGCTGGTTTCCACGCTGAAAGAACTGCTCCATGGACAGCAAGCTGCTTGAAATTCTGGTCTGCCCGGTCTGCAAAGGCCCGCTGGTGTTTGACAAGCCCGCGCAGGAACTGATCTGCAAGGCCGACCGCCTGGCTTACCCGATTCGCGATGGCATTCCGGTGATGCTGGAAAGCGACGCCCGTGAACTGCCGGCCAGCGAAGAGGTGCGCGGTGGCTGATTTTCGGGTGGTGATTCCGGCCCGGCTGCACTCTACCCGCCTGCCCGACAAACCGCTGGCCGACATTGCCGGCCTGCCAATGGTGGTGCGCGTGGCGCAGCAGGCGGCCAAAAGCGGCGCGCGCGAGGTGGTGGTGGCCACCGACCACGCGCGTATCCTGCACGCCTGCGCCGAACATGGCGTGGCCGCCCGGCTGACCGCCACCGACCATCCGTCCGGCACCGACCGGCTGGCAGAAATGGCCGACCTGCTGGCGCTGGCCGACGATGACATCGTGGTGAATGTGCAAGGCGACGAACCGCTGATCGACCCGGCGCTGATCGACCAGCTGGCCGCGCTGATGGCCGCTGGCGAAGCGCCGATGGCCACGCTGGCGCATCCCATCCATGATGCGGCAGACATGTTTAATCCAAATATCGTCAAAGTGGTGCTTGACCGCCACGGTCATGCGCTTTACTTTAGTCGGGCTCCGATTCCCTACGCCCGCGACGCGTTTGCCCACTGCACCGACGCGCTGCCGCCAGATCTACCCGTTCTGCGCCATATCGGGATGTATGCTTACCGCGCCGGCTTTCTGCGTCACTACCGTGAACTGGCACCGTCTGCGCTGGAAGCCATCGAAGCGCTGGAACAATTGCGCGTACTGTGGCACGGCCACGCCATCGCTGTTGGCGTGGTTGACCAGGCGCCGCCAGGCGGGGTGGACACCCCAGAAGACCTCGCCCGCGTGCGCGCCCTGTTTCACTCATAATCATAACGACCGCCAATCCTACAAGTGGAGTCTCACTCAATGAAACTGATTCTGTTGGGCGCACCGGGCGCCGGCAAGGGCACCCAGGCCAATTTCATCAAAGATAAATTCGGCATTCCGCAAATTTCCACTGGCGACATGCTGCGCGCCGCCGTCAAGGCCGGCACCCCGCTGGGCCTGGAAGCCAAAAAGATCATGGACGCCGGTGGTCTGGTGTCGGATGAAATCATCATCGGCCTGGTCAAGGACCGCATTGCCCAGCCGGACTGCGCCAACGGCTTTTTGTTTGACGGTTTTCCGCGCACCCTGCCGCAGGCTGACGCCATGCAGGCCGCTGGCGTGACCATCGACTACGTGGTGGAAATCGACGTGCCGGACAGCGAAATCGTTGAACGCATGTCGGGCCGCCGCGTGCATGTGGGGTCGGGCCGCACCTACCACATCAAGTTCAATCCGCCCAAGGTGGAAGGCGTGGACGACGAAACCGGCGAAGCGCTGATCCAGCGCGATGACGACAGCGAAGAAACCGTGCTCAAGCGTCTGGCCGTGTACCACGAACAAACCGAAGTGCTGGTGGGGTATTACTCCAAGATGGCCGCCAGCGGCGACGCCACTGCGCCGAAGTATGTCAAGGTGCCGGGCGTGGGTTCGGTGGATGGCATCCGCGACGCGGTGTTCCGCGCACTGGGTGCCTGATTCCGCGCCTCTCGTCTGCGCAGTACGCCTTAGTGCGTGCTGCCTGGCACAAAAAGCCCCGTCTGGCTCCTGCCCGGCGGGGCTTTTTGCTACAATCGCCGGATTGTGAACTGCCTGTGGGCCTGCTCTGTCATGACCTTGAAAAATGCTTTCTACGCTCAATCCGGTGGCGTCACCGCCGTCATCAATGCCTCGGCAGCCGGGGTAATTGAAACCGCCCGTCGCCATGCTGACAAAATCGGCACGGTGTATGCGGGCCGCAATGGCATTATTGGCGCGCTGACCGAAGACCTGATCGACACCAGCCAGGAATCCGACGCCGATATCGCCGCGCTCAAGCACACCCCTGGCGGTGCGTTTGGCTCGTGCCGCTACAAGCTGAAAAGCCTGGAAAGCCACAAGGCCGAATACGAGCGGTTGATTGAGGTGTTCAAGGCACACAATATTGGCTATTTCTTTTACAACGGCGGCGGCGACTCGGCAGACACCTGCCTGAAAGTGTCGCAACTGTCGGAAACCCTGGGCTACCCGATCCAGGCCATCCATGTGCCAAAAACCGTCGATAACGACCTGCCGATCACCGATTGCTGCCCCGGCTTTGGCTCGGTAGCCAAATACGTGGCCACCTCGATCCGCGAAGCCGGCTACGATGTCGCCTCGATGGCCAAAACCTCGACCAAGGTGTTCATCCTCGAAGTGATGGGCCGCCACGCCGGCTGGATTACCGCTGCCTGTGGCCTGGCCAGCGAAGCTGCCGGCGAGCCGCCGCATATCCTGTTGTTCCCGGAAGTGCGTTTTGACGAAACCGCCTTCCTGGCCAAGGTGGACGCCTGCGTCAAGGAATACGGCTACTGCGTGGTGGGCGTGTCGGAAGGCATCCGCAATCCGGACGGCAGCTTTGTGGCCGAAACCGGGCTGAAAGACGCCTTTGGCCATGCCCAGCTCGGTGGGGTGGCACCGGTGGTGGCCAATCTGGTCAAGGAAAAACTGGGCTACAAATATCACTGGGCAGTGGCCGACTACCTGCAGCGCGCTGCCCGCCATATTGCCTCGCAAGTGGACGTAGACCAGGCGTATGCTCTGGGCCAGAAGGCGGTGGAACTGGCGCTTGACGGTGCCAATTCGGTGATGCCGACGGTGGTGCGCGAAGCCGACAGCCCGTATACCTGGCATATCGGCGTGGCCGAGCTGAAGGACGTGGCCAATGTGGAAAAATTCATGCCGGCTGAGTTTATCAGCGCCGATGGCTTCCATATCACCGACGCCTGCCGCCGTTACCTGTCACCGCTGATTCAGGGCGAAGCTTTTCCGCCGTTTGCCAATGGCCTGCCGCAGTATGTGCGCCTGCAAAATCAGGCGGTGGCGGCCAAACTGCCTGTGTTCAAGGTATAAGCCATGCCACCCGCCAGGCGGGTGCCAGGCTCACGGCACAGAGGCCCCGACGCGGCGAGCGTCGGGGCCTCTGTGCTTGTGCGGACTTCGACCAGTCCGCTCAACGCGGGATTTTGACCCGGTCCTCGTCAAAATCCCCTTTTTCTGCGCCGCTGTGGCAGGCCAGGCAGTTGGCGGCACTGCCAACGGATTGACGCCGCCATACCTCAGCGCGCACCTCGTCGTGCTTGCGGACAAACCAGGTGGTGGTGGTAATCCGTGGCGGCTCGCCCGCCTTGCGCGATGGCTCCAGCGGCAAACGGTTTACCGCCGATGCCGCCGCCAGAAAGGTGCGAATCGCCTGTTCGTCTTTTTTATCCAGCGTGGCATTGCTGCCGTAATGGCTTTTCAGCGTGTCCATCTGCTGCTGCCAGGCCGCAGCGGGCAACAGGCCGGGTGGATAAGCCATATGGCAGCTGGCACATTCGGTTTTCCACACAGCAGGTGCCTGGCCCACGCTGAGCTGCTTCGGGCGTTTGCCATAGCCATGGTGGTGGTCATCATCATCGGCGTAAGCCAGGCTGCTGCACAGGGTCATGGCCAGCAAGAATATCGGGGCGCGTGTCCAGGTCATGGTGTGCTCTTGAATGCATGAATCAATCGGGATGAAAGGTTGGGCAATCAGCGGGCCGGGGATTATTTCACGGTAACGATCCAGCTGATGAAATCACCTTTTTCCTGCGCGGTACATTCACGTTTCAGCACATCATCACAATTGCGGCGAAACCATTTTTCCACTTTCTTGCTGTCGGTAAACCGGGTGGGGGTCACTGCCGGGGCAAGCGGCTCAATCGGGCGAAACGCGGGGGTTTTGCCCGGCTGGCGCGGGTCGCTGCTGTGGCAGGTGGCGCACTGCATCGGCTTGCCGCTGGCACTGGATTCACGAAAATACAAGGCCTTGCCACGTTCGGCAGCAAACCCGGCAAACGCTGGGTTGGCTTGGCGCGCCTGCTGTTCATAGTCTTTCAGCAAGGCAGGGTTGGCCTGGGCCAGGCTGGCCGACAGCAGTAATCCCATGACAATGAAACACTTCATCGAAAACTCCCTGGTACATAGTCAGTCTGGCTATCCTGGTCGAGAAAACTTAACAGTAGATTAACCCTCTTGATACTCAGGGATTTTGTGCTTTGTGGACGCCGCTAATCCCCGGTTAAGCTCAGCGCTTTAAGCTGATGGCGATACCTTGACTGTGCAGGAGCTGATCTGTCATGAAGCCGTTTTCCCGTTTTCGTTTTTATCACTGGGTGCTGGCCCTGGTGTTTGCCGCCGCATATCTGACCGGCGAAGATGCCGAGCTGGCGCATGTCTGGCTGGGCTATGGCCTGTTGCTGTTACTGGGGCTACGTCTGCTGCTGGCGCTGTTCAAGGCCAGGGGGTTTCCACGCCTGTGGCCATCGGGGCCGGCCTGGCGCAAGCCAGTAGGGGCGCTGGGGCGGATGGTTACCCTGAGTGCCTTGCTGGGCTTTGCTGCCACGCTGGGGCTGGGGCTGACCCTGGTGGACAACCGTGCCGCGCTGTCTGATGGCATGGCCAGGCTGATTCCTGCCGCACAGGCAGATTCGGGAGGCGAATTCAGCCCGCATACCCTCAGCCGCTGGTTGAGCGAGAGCGATGAAGTTCACGAGGCACTGGCCAATGCCGCGCTGGCTTTGGTGGGCGGGCATCTGGCCTGGTTGCTGCTGTTTAACCGCCGTCAGGCGTGGGCGCTGGTACGCGGTAGCACGCCAGCGCAGGCCGCCAGCGCGACATCGTCCGGCCCGCAAGCGGCGCGAGCACCGCTGGCAGCGCCAATGCTGATGTCGTTGCAGGTGCTGGCAGTACAACGTGACCCCCGTGCCCAAGTCTGCCATATCCGCTTGCGCCGACCGGCACAAGCAGAGGGAGCAACATTTTTGCCTGGCCAGTTTCTGACCGTGGCGGTGCCCTTGGCGTCAGCGCCAGTGTGGCGCTGTTATTCGCTGTCCAGCGCGCCGCACGATGCGGACTGGCAGTTGACCGTCAAGCGGGTGGCTGGTGGCCAGGCGTCAAACTGGTTGAACGACCAATTGCAAGCGGGAGAGCACTTGCGCGTGCGGGCACCGGCAGGGCAGTTTGTGGCCCCGTCGCTGGCACATGATCTGCTGCTGATTGCCGCAGGCAGCGGCATCACCCCGGTGTATTCGATTCTGCGCGCCGCCTTGCATGACGGCCAGGCAAACATCCGGCTGATTTACGCCAATCGCCAGGCCGATGCGGTGATTTTTGCCAGGGAAATTGCCCAGTTGCAGCGCGACTACCCACAGCGGCTGTCGGTACACTGGCATCTGGATACACAGGATGGCCGGCTGGACCGCCTGGCGCTGCTGCCTCGGGTGCAGGGCTGGACGCACGCCAACGCCATGCTGTGCGGCCCACAGGCGCTGATGGCTGAACTGGCGCGTGCCTTGCTGGCGGCTGGCATGCCGGCCAGCCGGATTTATCAGGAGCAGTTTCAGCCTGCCCAGGTTGGCACTCCCACCCCTGGTGGCGTAGCCAGCACACTGCAGGTGACGCTGGATGGCCACACCCACCAGTTGCCAGTGGCAGCTGGAGAGGTATTGCTGACGGCCATGGAGCAGCATGGTCTGCAGCCGCCCAGCGCCTGCCGCTCAGGGGCGTGTGGGGCATGCAAGTGCCGGGTGACTTCCGGGCAGGTACGGCTGCGGGAAAATGGTGCGCTGAGTACTGCCGAACTGGCCGAGGGCTGGACACTGGCTTGCCAGGCTGAGGCAGTGTCAGCCAAGGTGACGGTGCTGTATTGAGCGCTGACCAACCCTCCACGACAACGGCCCTGGCGGCGATTCAGGGTCAGTGAAATCGCCGCCAGGGCCGTGTGCGCAAGCTGAGCCGGGTTGCTTGGTGCTGTGTTAACGACGGTTTTTCATCAGCCCGATCAAGCGGTCGAGCAGATGCTGGTCCTGCTCGTTTTTCAGCAGGGCACCCGCGTGTGGCGGCGCGCTGCTGCCGGCCAGGCTGGCCGCCAGCGGGGCGCTGCCGGGGGTCAGACGTTCGTCGGCCAGCAGGCGCAGCCAGTCGAGCAGTTCCGAGGTGGAGGGTTTTTTCTTCAGGCCGGGCAATTCGCGCACGGCCAGAAACACTTCCAGCGCTTCGGCAATCAGTTGCTCGCGCAGGTCGGGGTAATGTACCTGGATGATCTGGCGCAGGGTGTCGGCGTCGGGAAAGCGGATGTAGTGAAAAAAGCAGCGGCGCAAAAAGGCGTCGGGCAGTTCTTTTTCGTTATTGCTGGTAATCAGGATGATCGGTCGCTGGCGGGCGCGCACCTGCTGGCGGGTTTCGTAGACGTAAAACTCCATCTGGTCGAGTTCGCGCAGCAGGTCGTTGGGAAACTCGATGTCGGCCTTGTCGATTTCGTCGATCAGCAGCACCGGTGCCTGGTCGGCGTCGAATGCTTCCCACAGCTTGCCCTTGATGATGTACTCGCCCACGTCGCGGCTGCGGCTGTCGCCCAGCTGGGCGTCACGCAGGCGGGACACGGCGTCGTACTCGTACAGGCCCTGCTGAGCCTTGCTGGTGGATTTGATTGGCCAGACAATCAGTTCTCGTCCCAGCGCCCTGGCCACTTCTTCGGCCAGCATGGTTTTGCCGGTGCCTGGCTCGCCCTTGACCAGCAGCGGGCGTTGCAGGGTGATGGCCGCATTGACCGCCATCATCAGGTCATCGGTGGCCACATAGTGTTCGGTGCCGCTAAACAGGGTATGCATGGGTTATTGCCGAATGAATTCTTCTTCCAGAGTATCCAGGGTGATGTGCCATTTGGCCATCATGTATTGCAGCAGGGCCATTTCCGGCTCGCTGATGGTGTCGTCGGCCTTGCACAGGTCAAGCGCGATGGCGCAGGTGAGCAGGCGTTTTTGCGGGTCGCTCACTTCGTCCAGCAGCAGGTCGGCGCGGGCGCGGTCGATCAGGTGGATGCTGCCATCGGGCTCGGCTTCATCGCTGATGTCGTTGCAGTAGTCGTGAAAAATGGTCAGGAACTGCTTGCGTTCCAGGTTGAGCAGGGAAAACAGGCTCAGACGCTCAAAGCTGTCCAGTTCACGCGGGTCCATCACCCCGTCTCCCATCATGAACATACACAGGATGCGGGCAATCGCCTGCGGGCTGTTGGGGGCGTAGTTTTTCATGCAGATTCCTTTGGGACAGCCAGTTCGGTCAAGCCGGCGCGCTCAAGAAAACGCGACGGAATAGTGGCAATTTTACGGGTTTGGTAGTCAAAAAACACAATACCGGTCTTGATGCGGGCAATTTCTTTTCCACCAGCCTGATTGTCCAGCTGGTAGAACATGTCAAAGCCGTAGGGATTGAAGTCGCCCAGGGCGATGCGCACGGTCAGTTGTTCACCATGAAAGGCCTCGGCGCGGTACACCACCACGGCGTCGGCCAGCACAATGCCCACGCCTTCAATGTCGATTTCGCTGTAGCCCAGCGATTTAAAGTATTGCAGGCGCGCTTCATGGGCGAGCGACAACACGGCATCATTGCCAAGGTGGCCGCCATAATTGATGTCGCCGATCCGCACAGCCACTTCAGTCTGGAAGTGGCAGGCGTCCGGCAGGGTCAGCTTGACACGGGCCAAGGTGAACTCCAGTCAGGGTGGAAAATACGATCGAGTGTATGCGTGGCCTTGTGTTAAATCAACAGGCCAAGGGCTGGCTTTGCTAGACTGAAAGCCTGTTCTGTGGCGTTTGCATGCGATGAAAGGGTTTCATCCATGCTGCACAGGGGTCTGGCACAATCTGGCCGCTGTGGCGGGCGTGGCCTGTTCTGTGGGCGCAGCATGCCATTTTCAAGGAGTGAGCCATGTATCAACGGATTTTTGTCCCGGTTGACGACAGCAGCACGTCGCGTCGGGCACTGGAAGAAGCCATGCGTCTGGCCAAGCACACCGGGGCTACCCTGTTGCTGGCCCATGTGGTGGATTTGGCCCAGTTTGGCTGGGCGGCACCGAGTTTCTCGATGCGTCTGAACTACAGAGCAATATCAAGGCCACCGGGGAAGCGGTGTTGAATGCCTCGTCATCGCTGGTGGAAGCCGCCGGCCTGCCGTGCAATGCCACCCTGCTGGAAAGCTGGGGCGACAAAATGGCCGAGGTGCTGGTGCAGGAAGCAGAGGCCGAGCATGCCGAACTGATTGTGATGGGCACTCACGGGTTTTCCGGGCTGATGCATCTGCTGATGGGCAGTGTGGCTGAAGGCATCATGAAAAAAGCCTCGGTGCCGGTGATGCTGGTGCGCTCGAATGAAACCGGTCCGGTGACTGAGACAGTTGCTATGCCGTCGATTTGAGCGGCAAGCATCCGGTTTGCAGGGGTGGCATGGCGCAGCCTGCTGCAGACGGTATCGTCTGGGTGGCATGATAAACGCACAATGGCCTGTGTCCGCTGGATCATCTGCCTGGCCACGGGGCCAACCGGGCAAGGAAGATGTCATCGAATCACAGGCCATTGCGCATTCAATCATGCGCTGGCAATACTCAGCACGAAAAACAAGCTTGGCTGCTCTCCGTTTTGCCCCTGAATATGCGCAGTGCGTGACGTGTGCGGGCTGAAGTCAGGCGTTGGGTGCTGATGATGGCCTGCTATTGCTGGGCGGTGTGCAACAGTCTGGCATGACAGGATAGCCATGCCGGGCTGCGGGCTCCGGCCAGTCAACTGCGCAACCCCTCTCCGGCACCATGCCGGCTCAAGCCGAGGTGACAGCGTCGGATTGCATGTCGGCCTGGGCCTTGACGGCTTTACGCAGGCTCTTGTACAGATCCGGATGGGTGTCCTTGAGATACTCGATGATTTCAAAATCTTCGCGCTTGACCTTGGACAGATCCACCTGCTCGATATGCACCAGACGGAGCAGTTCACGAACCGGCTTGGGCATGTTGCGGCCCGATTCGTAGCGGGAGCCACCCGATTGGGTTACCCCGATCTTGCTCCAGAATTCTTGCTGGTTCAGGCCCAGCTTGCGGCGGATTTCCCGTGGGTTCGGGATTTTTTCAAACAGTTTCATAACATTTCCTCTCGTCGTTGGTAGCGTACGCCCCGTACTCAGGTTATAAGTCAGATTTGGAAAAATTCCAAACACATAGTGAGCTTGACTGTATTTTTAGCTGGAAGTTTCCACAACTACGTACTTCCACTTAATATTTTAACCAGCGGGGAAGATGACGACAACGGAATGCGACGAAAAGTTTCGTTAACGCGCAAAAGCGTGTCGTATTCAGGCATACGCACGTTTCGGGGAATACAAGAGGGGAAGGTGGCGAGCCTGACCCCCGGCACTTGCAATAAGCGGCTGTGGCTGCTTCCTTCCGGACCTGACCAGGTTCACCACCTTGCAATGCGGGGAGACCCGCCATAGAACTTACCATCATACCCGATGTGCCTTGCCTGGGGAAGCCCCACTGGCAATTTATTTTAACGCCCGCTGACAGCCGCTAAGGCTGCAGAGCTGACGCCACAACACAGTCGCTCTGTGTGTCGGTTATCCTTCCGTGCGAATCGCGTGGATAAAATACTGTTGTAATTTTGCAACTTTTGGTCCAACCACCGCCATGCAGTAAGGCTGCTGCGGATGGCGATCAAAGTAGCGGTAGTGCGTCATTTCTGCCGGGTAAAACACCCCAGCCTCAACCACCTGCGTCACCACCGGGTCAGGCCACACACCGTTTTCAGTCAGGCTGGCAATGGCCTGATGGGCGGCTTCCCGTTGCCGGGCATCGTGGTAAAACACGGCTGAGCGGTATTGACTGCCAACGTCATGACCCTGCCGGTTTAAGGTGGTAGGGTCATGCGTGGCAAAGAACACCTCAAGCAACATACTGAAATCAATGATGTTTGCGTCAAAGACAATCTGCACTGCCTCGGCATGGCCAGTATCACCCTGGCAAATATCCGGGTAGGTGGGATTCTGGGTATGGCCGCCGATGTAACCCGAGCGCACGTCATGAACGCCGCGCAAGCGGGTAAACACCGCCTCCAGACACCAGAAACATCCGCCTGCCAACGTGGCTTGGCTCAGGGTCACTGCCGGAGCAGATATCATCATCAGGTCCTGTACGTAGAAATACTTAATGCAGCTACTGAGTACGGTATATGGGGTTTAAGCAAAAATTTCCAGCTTTTTTTGCAAAAAAATCCCAATCACCTCGAATGCGCATAACGGCGGCAGGTTTCCCGCACGGTTTCCGTCTGCACCGCCACACTGGCGCTGATTGGTTGGGCATAGCCGCCCCCCATACATAACGCCACCGGCATGGCGTGCTGCGCGCACGCATCCAGCACCAGCCGGTCGCGTTGCGCCAGCCCGTCGGCGCTCAGACTGAGTTTGCCCAAGCGATCGGCAGCCAAAGGATCCGCGCCAGCCAGATAGATCACCAAATCCGGGCGAGCCTGGGCAAATAATGCTGGCAGGGCAGCTGACAAAGCCGCCAGATAAGGGCTATCACCGGTATGGTCAGGCAATTCGATATCCCAATCGCTGGCCACCTTGCGAAACGGAAAGTTGCCGGCACCATGCATGGAGAATGTGTAAATACTCGGATCGTCCTGGCACAGCGCCGCCGTGCCATTGCCCTGATGCACGTCCAGGTCAATCACCAGCCCACGGCGGATCCGTCCTTCCTGCTGCATCAGCCGCAATGCCACCACCAGATCGTTGAACACGCAAAACCCGCTGCCGGTCTGCCGGCTGGCGTGGTGCGTACCGCCGGCCAGATTGACACCGCAGCCGCTCCACAAGGCGCTGCGACAGGCGGCAATGGTGGCCCCCACCGAGCGGCGGCTGCGCTCCACCAGCGCAGCCGACCAGGGAAAACCGATTTCACGCTGGGCAGCTGCGCTGAGAGTGCCGCTGAATACCTGACTGATATAGTCGGGATCATGCGCCAATGCCAGTTCAATAGCGCTGGCAGCGTCTGGTTCGGCCAGCAGGGGCTGGGCAAATTCGGCCACGGCCTGGCGCAACAGCGCGTATTTTTCCATCGGAAAACGATGGCCGGGCGGCAGGGGCAAGGAAAAATGGTCAATGTAAAAAATCTGCATGCGGGCTGTCGGTATTCGCTGAGGGCGCGGGTACAATCGCCCGTTCGGTTATTGGCCCGGCAACGCGGCCTGGAATGTTGCCATGAGAATCCTGTTGGCCCCGATGGAGGGGCTGGTCGACGACCTGATGCGCGAACTGCTGACCAGCATGGGCGGCATCGACCAGTGTGTCACCGAGTTTGTCCGGGTTACCAGCCATCTGCTGCCCAGCAAAACCTTTTATCGACTCTGCCCGGAAGTACTGCAGGGCGGACGCACGGCGGTTGGCGTGCCGGTCAGCGTACAGCTACTGGGGTCTGATCCCGCCTGCCTGGCGGACAATGCCGCCCGGGCAGCGGAACTGGGTGCGCTGGCAGTGGATCTGAACTTTGGCTGCCCTGCTCCCACGGTCAATCGTCATTGCGGTGGCGCGGTGCTGTTGCGTGAACCGGCACGCTTGCAGCAGATTGTCCGGGCCGTCAGGGAAGCCGTGCCCGCCGGGGTGCCGGTCACCGCCAAAATGCGACTGGGCTACGACGACACCTCACTGACGCTGGACTGCGCCCGCGCGCTGGCCGAGGGTGGCGCGGCAGAGCTGGTGGTGCATGCGCGCACCAAACTGGAAGGTTATCGCCCGCCGGCGCACTGGCCATGGATTGCCCGCATCCGTCAGGCGGTAGCGATCAATGTGGTGGCCAATGGTGAAATCTGGTCGCTGGAGGATGCCCTGGCCTGCCGTCAGGCCAGCGGCAGCGCCGATATCATGATTGGCCGTGGGTTGGTGGCGCGCCCCGACCTGGCCTGGCAAATTGCCTGCCAGCAACGGGGGCTGCCGTATCAAGCACGCAACTGGTCGCAGATGCAGCCGGTGGCACAGCAGTTTTTTCAGCTGTTATGCCATCGGGCCGACAGCCAGTATCCCCAGGCACGGCTCAAGCAATGGCTGGCGCTGGTCAGCCGGGTATTTCCGGCGGCACAGCCTTTGTTGCAGCAGGTACGTCAGCTCACCACGGTGGCGGCGCTGGAGGCCACGCTGGCTGAGCCGCGCTTTTGGGATGACTAAATTATGACCATGATATTTTATTTTGTGTACTATAGTTAATAAGCATCAGTTTTACCTGCCATGCCCCAGTATGGCATACGCCGTTTGCACGGCAAGGAACCTTCATGTCATCGCGCCATCCGCCCACCCAAATCCTGCTGGTCTGCATGGGGAATATCTGCCGCTCACCCACCGCCGAAGCCATTGCCCGCGCTCAGGCGCACGCCCGTGGCCTGGGCGGACGGGTGACGCTGGACTCTGCTGGCACGCACGCTTACCACGTTGGGGAAGCCCCCGACCCGCGCGCCATCGCCAGCGCCAGACAGGCCGGTTACGACCTGACCGCCTTGCGCGCGCGCCAGGTGAACGCGATCGACTTTGCCCGTTTTGACTGGATTATCGTAGCCGACCGGCAAAACCTGGCCGAGCTGCAACGCCGCTGCCCGGCAGACCATCAGCACAAACTGCAGCTGATGTGCGCCTGGCTGGAGGGGCAGGACGTGCCCGATCCGTATTACGGCGGGCCAGAAGGGTTTGTCGACATGATCCACCTGCTGGAACAGGCGATGGCGGCCATGCTGGCGCAGCTGTGTCCCAGCAATCAAGCGGCACAGCGCGGCACGCCAGGGGGCACAGATGCACACTGACAGCCCGCCAGCGCTTTGGGACGAAGACGCCGATGACGATGCACAGGCCAGCAACTGGCCATTGGGGCTGGCGCAGGCCGACTGGCAACGGGCGGTGGGCGATGTGCTGTTCGAGTGCCGGCTGCCTACCCGCCAGCTGCGCTGTTCTGCCCAGCTGGGTACCTTGCTGGAACTGAGCGCGCTGCCATCCGACCCCTGGGAGGCCCTGCGCGAACGGGTACACCCCGAAGACCGCGCCGGCCTGCGCCACGCGCTGGACGCCTGCTGGCGCTCCAAAACCGGGCGGTTGCGCCATGAATACCGGCTGCGCACCGACCAGGGCCACTATCGCTGGGTGCTGATTCGCGGCTTGCTGATTGAGCGCGACGCGCATGGCGTGCCCCAGCACATGCTGGGAGTGCTCAGTGATATTTCGGCGCGCAAGCAAACCGAAGCCATGTTGCAGCGGCATGAACATCTGGTGGCCAGCAGCTCGGACGCCATGTCGTTTATCGATGCCAATCTGGTGATTGTGCTGGCCAACCAGGCGATGAGCAGCCGCTTTGGCCTGCGCCCGGAGCAGGTGGTGGGGCGCAGCATTGCCGAAGTGTTTGGCCAGACCCTGTTTGTGGAAAGCATGCGCGACGGGCTGCAGCGGGCGCTGGCCGGCGAAGCGTTGCATTTTCAGCGCTGGATGGTGTACCCGGCACAGGGCCGGCGGTATGTCGATGTGCGTTACGACCCGTGTGGCCAGCCTGGCGACCCCTCGCACGGGGTGGTGATTACCGTGCGCGACATGACCGATTCTGCCCGTCAGTCCTTGCTGATGGCGCAAACCCAGCGCGCGGCCCAGGTGGGTGGCTGGGAAATCGACAGCCTGCGCCATGAGGTGTTCTGGACGGAAGAAATGTTTGCCCTGCTTGGGTTGGCTCGTGACCAGCAGGCACCGTCATTTGACGCGTTGCAGGCGCGTCTGCCGGCTCAACAGGCCGAACAACTGAGCCGCCAGTTGCAGGCGGCCATGGCCGGCACGCTGTCCGAGTTTGAGCTGGAGCTGGACCTGGCTGGCAACACACGGGTGCCCGACCGGGTGCTGTATCTGCAAGGGCGCAGTGAGCATAGCGCCCGACGTGGGGTGG
>Ga0114982_1000690_pt1 | contig 17866 bp, 15 predicted proteins | sample Shrwel_input2_FT_FD_87183 | JGI IMG/M metagenome (GOLD analysis project Ga0114982, IMG submission 87183) | Subsurface microbial communities from deep shales in Ohio, USA - Utica-3 well 1 S input2 FT | ecosystem: Environmental > Aquatic > Deep subsurface > Shale gas/oil reservoir > Produced... | reverse complement strand
TGCAAACGTTGCTCCTGCGGACAGCACACTACCCAGCGAAACGGTAAGGGCATTATTATGATAAAGCGGTAGGCAGCAATAAAAAACGTCATCACGACGTAAACGCAAGGTGACGCCACCTAAACCAATCATGGACGATAACCAGCGATAATGCGTCATCACTGAGGCTTTAGGTAAACCTGTCGTGCCTGAGGTAAAGATAAAAAAACAGGGTTGGCTTGCAAGAACTTTGCCCGTGCTTTCAGGGTTAGCTTCGGAGCAACGCGCCGCTTCTTTTGCTAAATTTTGCCAGCCACTCGGCGTCGTTTCAGGCGCGTCACTGCACCACATATAACTGAGGCTAGGCGTTTTTGTCGGTGTAAATTCAGTGGATTCAATGGCTTCTCCACACTCATCACTGACCACCAATAACTTAGCTTTTACCAACTTAATGCTATGACTCAACACCTCGCCACGTTGATTGTGATTGAGCATTGCAGCAACAGCACCGAGTTTTACCGCCGCAATAACACACGCCAATACTTCTGGGCGATTTTCCATGAGAATGGCAACGGTATCACCCGAGCGAATACCTTGCGCGCTAAAGGCGGCAGCCAAACGATTTGACCACGCATTCAAAGCTTCATACGACCATTGACGATCTTCAAAGCGCAAGGCAATTCTTTTAGGTGCCCAATGTGCCCAAAATTCAATGACCTTACCAATTGACTGCCGACTGTTGGGGTTTAGACCCGCAAAGCGCAACAAGCCACTACGATTGACGTCTAATACTTCAGGTACTGCGCGTAATAGACCACGAGCAACATCGCGGACGGTAATTTGCTTGGGTGTCATTAACGTGGTCCTCAAGGTCAGAGAGTATGGCAAGAGCCGCTAATAGTGGTTGAGCAAAGCGAGTTTAGTCGAGCGGTAATGAGATTGCTAAGAAATCGCCCAATTGGTTTAATATGTGTAACATATATGTTACGTTAAATCAATTGGGTTGTTTATTCGGTGAACCTGCCGAGCAGGGGTAAGAGGTTTTCTATCTGTCATTATGGATAACTCATGGCTAGGTATAAGGTTACCCAGAAAATTACCCAGATTTTGTTCGGTGTGAATGAGGGAAAACTAAAAATTAGACAATAAAAAAGCCCTTAACCGTTGAGATTAAAGGCTTTTCTGTTCGTCCTAGACTATCCTAGAACTGTAAATGGTGCCCAGTAAGGGACTTGAACCCCCACGGATTTCTCCACTAATACCTGAAACTAGCGCGTCTACCAATTCCGCCAACTGGGCATTTATTTGGGCAAATTGCTTCAGTCCAAACAAGTCGCGTAACTTAGCGAGCTTTAACTTTGCTGTCAATGATTAGATGAACGCTTTGGCTAAATTGATGGCACTTAAACCGCTAATTAATACACCCACAATAATCAACAAACTTTTGGGTTGTAAGTGGTGGCATAACCATGCCGCTAAAGGCGCGGCAAACAAACCGCCAATCACCAAGCCAGCAATTAATGGCCAATTGCTAAACACGCTACCAAATACGGCAAAGCAGTTGCCCCCGCAATGGATAAAAAGAACTCCGCTGCATTCACCGAACCAATCGTCGTGCGGGGGTCTTGGCCTGTACCCACTAAAGAAGTTGTAACAACAGGGCCCCAACCGCCACCGCCTACCGAGTCAACAAAGCCACCCGTTAACGCCAGTGCGCCAATATGTTTTGGGGCTTCTTTACGTAATTTAATTTTTTTGAAGGCTTTGCTTAAAATGTATAAGCCCATGAATAATAAATAAGCCGAAATATAAGGCTTAATCACGTCGCCATCAAAACTAGTGACTACATACGCACCAACAACTCCGCCAATCATGCCGGGAATCACTAAGCGATAAAACAAGGCTTTGTTGATGTTGCCAAAGCGCCAGTGAGAAAATCCCGAAAAGCCCGTAGTAAATACCTCCGCTAAATGGACGGATGCCGATGCTGCCGCTGGCGGTACGCCTGATCCTAATAAAAAAGTGGTGGCCGTAAGGCCATAGGCCATCCCTAATGCGCCATCAATGATTTGCGCGCCTAAACCCACAGCAAAAGCAATCCAAAACGCATTGCTTAAAAAGCCTTCTTGCAGGGCATGGGAATCGGGAGCCACTAAAAAAGCAATGCCAATCAACAAGGACATGACACCGAGTAATATGGCAAAAGTTTTGACAAAGGTCATCAAATGCTGCTCGTGCGTCACCTCAACTTCTAATAAAGGCAAGCCTTCGCGTTCATGTTGTTGACTTTCGGGAGCATCGTAATCAAGACGGCGGATTTTCATAGGTGGCAAGTGTTGAAAAATAAACAGTTGGCGGACTATAAACAACTGTGTATTAATCTTAAAATAATTATAAATTATATTTTTATGCTTTTTTGATATATAAAACGAGTTGAAAGTGCCTTGAAAGCGGATTGAAATAGTTATCTTGCTTATCATTACGCTATGCTAAAATAAAAAATCAATAACCGTGAGAAAACAGATGACCCAAACCCCATGGATCGACCCCAACGCCACCAACGAAGCAGAACGTTACGATAATCCCATCCCTAGCCGCGACCTCATCCTGCAAATTATCTCCCAACACGACAAACCACTGACCGCTGAACAACTCGCGGGCTTATTGGGTTTGCACGATGACGAACGCCAATTTGCCCTACAAAAACGCTTGGGTGCGATGGTACGTGACGGCCAATTATCTTCCGACCGACGTGGTACTTATAGCCCACTGAACGAAGACGAATGTAAGCGTGGTTATGTGCAAGGTCATCCCGATGGTTTTGGTTTTTTAATTCCCGACGATAAATCAGGCGATTTATTACTCACTTCTAAGCAAATGCGTTTAGTGTTTCATGGTGATGTTGCTTTGGTGCGTGTCGTTAGCTTTGACCATAAAGGCCGTCCCGAAGGTCGTATCGTTAAAGTGTTAGAAAGTAAAACTCAGCGTTTAGTGGGACGTTATTTTGAAGAAAATGGCGTGGCCTATGTGTTGCCCGATAATCCGCGTATGACTCATGAAGTGGTATTGCAGGGCGATACTCAAGGTGCAACACACGGTCAATTTGTCGAAGTCAAAATCGTTAGTCAACCGAATCACCGAAGTCTAGCGGTGGCTGAGTTAACGGCAATTTTAGGTGACCATTTAGCACCGGGTTTAGAAATTGATATTGCGCTACGCAATTTTGATATTCCCCATCTGTGGCCGAACGAAGTTTCTGAACAAGCGGCCAATATTTCGCCTCAAGTGACAGAAGCGGACAAAGTAGGGCGTGTCGATTTACGCAATTTAGCCTTAGTGACGATTGATGGCGAAGATGCCAAAGACTTTGATGATGCGGTCTATGCCGAAAAACGCGCTGGTGGCGGTTATCGCTTAGTAGTAGCGATTGCTGATGTCTCGCATTATGTACGTCCTGATAGTCCTTTAGATATTGAAGCTAAACACCGCAGTACCTCGGTATATTTCCCCGGTTTTGTCGTGCCGATGTTGCCCGAAGTGCTGTCGAATGGTTTGTGTTCGTTAAAGCCGAATGTCGATAGATTGTGTATGGTCTGTGATATGACTATTTCACGGGCGGGACGGGTGACAGGTTCTCAGTTTTACGAGGCCGTCATGCACTCGCAAGCGCGTTTAACTTACACCAAAGTCAGCGCGTTGCTAGAAGAACCCGAAAGCGAATTAGGCCAACAAGTGGCGACTGAATTTCCACATTTAATCAAACCAATTCATAATATTTTTGGTTTGTTTAAGATTTTACGCGCCAATCGTGAACAGCGCGGTGCGTTGGATTTTGATGCGCCTGAAACCTACATCATTTTTGATGAAAATAAAAAAATCGACAAGATTTTGCCGCGTACCCGCAATAAAGCGCACATGTTGATTGAAGAATGTATGTTGGCGGCTAACGTCTGTGCGGCCGAATATGTGCAAAGTCGCAATCTGCCTGCGTTGTATCGTAACCATGAAGGGCCGAAAGAAGAAAAATTAGCGAAATTAAAAAGCTATTTGGCGATTTTGGGTGTCGCTTTTAACGCGAAAAAACCAACACCTGCCGATTTTCAAGCGGTGTTAGTCAGTGTTGCAGATCGTCCTGATGCACCGATTATTCAAACGATGTTGTTACGCTCAATGATGCAAGCGGTTTATAGCCCTGAAAATCTAGGCCATTTTGGTTTGGCGTATGAGGCTTATGGGCACTTTACGTCGCCGATTCGCCGTTATCCTGATTTGTTGTTACATCGGGTGATTCGTGAGAATTTACGTCATCCTGAAACACCACCAACGATGGATATGACGCAAATGTTGGCCTTAGGCGAGCATTGTTCGTTGAACGAACGTCGTGCCGATGAAGCAACGCGTGATGTCACCGCTTGGTTGAAATGCGAGTACATGCAAGACCATATTGGTGATGAGTTTACGGGTGTTATTAGTGCTGTCACTGCCTTTGGTTTCTTTGTTTCGTTGACTGATATTTTTGTTGAAGGTTTAGTGCATATTCGCACCTTAGATGGCGATTATTTTAACTTTGATCCTGTCATGCACACACTGGTGGGCACTCGTACAGGTGTGAGCTATGCCATGGGTGACAAAGTGCAAATCAAAGTTGCAGGTGTCAACCTCGATGAACGGAAAATGGACTTTCAATTATTAGGTAAAGTAGGCCAAAGCCGACGCATCAAACGTCCTGAGCCTGTGGTGGAAGCAGGTGACGCGACACCGAAAAAAGCGAAAAAACCGAGAGCAAAAAAACCTGATAATCGTACTGAAGCGCAAAAGGCTCAAGCGACAACCGTAACCAAAGCCGAGCCTAAAGCGAAAAAGACTAGAGTCAAAGATCGGGCGCGAGTGACTAAAAACAAAGGCAAACCTGTGAGAAAGCCGAAACCTGTTGTTGAATGACACAAGTGTATGTGTCTTAGCGAACAGAGCTAGACGTTTGAACGGTGGATGATGCACAAACATCCATCGTTATTGTCCTCGCCACCGTAGGAGAAGGAAATGTCTAGTGTTGGTTATCACGAGCCTGTAGAGGAACTGTCTGTTGCAACCCGCGATATGCATCGTGCAATTACTTCGTTGATGGAGGAATTGGAAGCGATTGATTGGTACAATCAACGCGCCGATGTCTGTCATGATGCCGATCTTAAAGCCATTCTAGAACACAATCGTAACGAAGAAAAAGAACACGCTGCCATGATATTGGAGTGGATTCGCCGCAAAGATCCCAGTTTTTCTCAACAGCTTAAGCTCTATTTGTTTGTCGAAGGTGCTATTGCAGAAGAGTGAGTCAAGGGAAAACTTGAGTCCAAACAATGTTTTTACAAAAGTAGGGGCAAATAATTATTTGCCCCTACAAAATCAACATTAATTAACGCTCGTCTTCTGCCAAATCGCTTGTACCCGTTCGGGCATCATACTGCGCCAAGCCTCTTCTAAAATATCCATGTCTTCTTTAGAGTGCGAGTCGCTTTCAAGGTCAACTTCTTCATATAACAGTTCACTTTGGCTAGAGGCGAAATAATAATCTGTGCCGCACTCATGCCATAACTTACTCCATAATTCGAGCTTTTCACTTTCAAGTAAATCTTGCAGTACGTCCAACCACGCTTCGCCAAAGACGCGCAAAATAATTAAATCATCGTGAAAAATTTTTTCTTCAATAAATAAGCCGTCAACATATTGTGTGGGTTCGTCGTCATCTTCTTGCAGGTCATCGACTTCGGCAATTTGTAATAAGGCGTGTAATTCTTCCCATGTCACATCATCGCTCAAGTTTTTGATTTTAGAGGCCAATTCGCTATCTTGTGTTCTAAAAACAACTTTGCCACTGACTTCGCTCATGATTTTTCTCCGAATAGTTATTTAAAGATGTTAGCAGATGGATGATGACAAGATGTGTTATTAATCAGCTAAGTCGCTGTAATAGTTTGTAATAACTACCGCTATTCTTGAAAAATCTTAGAAAAACAAAACCGCGAAGATAGCGTCATACCAAGTGGTATTACCGAACAAGGAAAACGAACATGACTCTTTTATCTTCGACAAAAAATCGTACTAAGCCATTTATCTTAGGTATGTTGTTGGGTTGCTCCATCACGTCTGTGGGTGGCGTTTATGCCGCATTACCGATGCTTAATCAGCCGTTTCCCATGATTGAACGCATGATGAGTAAAATGGACAGTGTGAAGCAACAGCTTAATTTGTCGTCATCGCAACAATTGGTGTGGCAACGTGCGGCTGAAGCCTCTAAACAATTGGCTGCCGCAACTAAATCGGATTTAACAGCCTTACGTGGCGATGGTCAGCGTGTACTAGCCAAACGTAATACCTCCACCAGCGAATTACGTCAATTTTTTACCCAATTGGATACTAAGCGCGATGCCAATCTAGCCGAGCGTCGTGTCATTCGTGAACAGTGGCTAACAGTCTATGACCAACTCACGCCAGAGCAACAACTGCAATTACGGATTGCCATAAAAGATGAGTTTGGCCGTGCCGAGCGGTTGCATCAACGTTTTGGCAATGATAAAAGTTAAGCACCAAACCAACAATTAAGACTAATAAAGTTTCAGGAGAAACATCATGTTTAGTAAAATCATTTCAGCCTTGTTGTTAACAACAGTAGCAAGCACTGTTTTAGCGTTTCCCGGCCCGAGTGGTAGTTTTCAGCAAAGTGGCGCACATGGCGGTAGTATTCAAGGAACACGGACGACAACAGCAACATCAGCACAGTCACAAGGTTCAGTGACGGGTGCAAATGGCAATGGTGTCAGTGCTGAAGCCTCCTCGCAAAAATCCAAAGGTGGCAAAACGAGCTATACAGGTACCGCGACAACAACAGGCGGTAAAAGCGCAACAGCGATGGGTTCGTATGTGCAAAAAGGTGATAGTGTTTCGGGTAGTAACGAAACGACCACAAGCGGAGGTTACTCGTCAAAAACCAGCTATGAAGCCAGTAAAGATAGTGCTACAGGCCAAGCATCGGGAACAGCCACCACCACTACTGGCGGCGGTAAAACCGCCACCGTCACAGGCAGTGCTAGTCAAGGTAATGCCACAGCAACAGCCACTACAGGCACAGGAAAAACGGCAACGGTGACGGCCAGTGGTAGCCAAACGGGTGGTACAGTCACAGGCACAACAGGCAGTGGCCAATCAAAAACGGTTAATTATGGCGATCAGGAAAATTAATGGATGAATAAGACGGCGTTAATAACAGTCGGGGCGCATGATTGCGCCTTTGTTGCGTCTAATTTTGCTAAATAACAAAGGCTTTTCGATGACTACACTGACCAAAATTCTCGTTGTCGATGATGATCCTGAGTTGCGGCAACTGCTGAAGACCTATTTAACCAAACACGGTTATGACGTGTTGTTGTTGCCTGACCCACGAGAGTTAGAAAAAACCATTAGCCGCTTTTCCCCACAACTCATTGTTTTAGATTGGATGATGCCGCATGAAGATGGCATCAGTGCTTGTCGGCGTTTACGAGCCAAGTCTGAGCAAACGCCGATTATTATGCTTACCGCCCGTGACGAAACCGTTGACCGTATTATTGGTTTACAAATGGGCGCAGATGATTATCTCTGTAAACCGTTTGACCCGCGTGAGTTATTGGCACGGATTGAAGCGGTGTTGCGTCGTCCTACGTTTATCGCCCAACATGGTACAGAGGCCAAAATCAGTTTTGGTGAGTTTGTTATCGACCCCAATTTAAGAGTGTTATTACGTTCAGGCCAAGCGGTTGAGCTTTCAGGTGGCGAGTTTGATTTGTTGTTGGCGTTAGCGCGCCATCCGAATCGTATTCTGAGTCGGGACAGATTATTAACTTTGGTACACGGTGATAATGCCGAACAAATGGAACGCGCGATTGATGTGCAAATTCACCGTTTACGCAAATTATTAGAAGTTGATGCGGTACAGCCACAAATTATAAAAACGGTATGGGGAAGAGGTTATGTCTTTTCTTTGCCTGCCGATGGTGTATCCGCATGAGACTTTGGCCGCGTAAATTATGGCTGCAAACTGCGTTGATGGTATTGGCCGTTGTGGTGATCACTCAAGTGTTGACGTTATCCCTCCTTGGCCATTTTCGGATGCAGATCGTCCGTCAACAAGGCATTGAGCTAGCGCGCGGATATTTGATTATGGCGCATAGTGCCTTGCAGTCAATGTCACCCGAAGAGCTGTCACGACGACTTCAGCAGCAAGCACAACTGTTGCCTGTCGGCCAAACGCAACCTGCCGTTAAACTGGTATATCAACCGTCCTCGCAAGTGCAGGGTATTGGTGATGCGCCTGTGGGTGTGACTTTGTTATATCGGCATTTACAGCAGGAGTGGGGCATCAATAATGTCAAAATTTCTGCTGCGCCACATTCGGCATTATTGATTCGTGTTCAAGGTGATTGGTGGTTGCAAATGCTCACCATTACTAACTCGCAACGCTCTATTATCACCGACATATTGCCTTGGTTAAATGTTGGTTTACTGTTGTTGGCGGGTATTATTGCTTTATTTGTCAGACATTTAGTTCGCCCGTTATTGGTCTTGGAGCAAGAAGTCGTTGCTTTTGCTCAAGGTAAAAATCCTGAACCGTTGACGACCACACATGGCACGATCGAAATTCGTCGGTTGGCCGATAGTATCCATCACATGATGGCCGATTTACGCAGTCATGAACAAGAGCGACGCACGATGTTAGCGGGTTTGCCACATGATATTCGCGCGCCACTGACGCGATTACGTTTGCGCTTAGCCTTATTAGATGACACTGATGTGGTCGCCTTTGAACAAGATATTCGTTCCATTGAGCACATAGCCGACCAATTTATTGGTTATTTGCGGGGCTTAGATAGCAACTCACTCAAAAAAGAACATTTCAACCTGAATGAACTGCTCAGCGAGTTAGTCACAGCTTGCCGACACTCGGGTAAGTCTATCGCACTGTCTTTGCCTGATGAGCCTGTTTTTGTCTTGGCAGATGCGTTAATGTTAAGACGCGCTGTTGATAATTTAATTCAAAATGCACTGCATCACGGCGCCGAACCTGTGCGCTTAAATCTCAGAAACAACGTCTTAACGGTAGAAGATAGTGGTCAAGGGATTCCTGCTCATTTACGCGACCAAGCCCTTGAACCTTTTGCACAATTAGCCAGTGAGCGTGGCAATCGTGGGCAAGTGGGGTTGGGTTTAGCGGTGGTGAAACAGATTTTAGCGGCACATCAATTAGAGATGTGTTTAGGGGATAGTGAGTTAGGTGGTTTAAAAATAGATATTCCACTCAAAATGATATTAAAGCTTCTATAGCCCTTGTAGGGTCGAATTGATTCGACCAAAAGATTTGGCGGTTAAAACCACCCCTACAAAAAATACTATAAAGATTATCCATGACTCAAAAAACAGACCTCGCTACCGCAAAAAAACAGGCATTGGCGTTACATCAACAAGGGCATTTAATTCAGGCTGAACAAGGCTATAAATCAATTCTTGCTATTCATCCTCAAGAGTTAACAGTCTTACATTTGCTCGGTATTTTGTATCAGCAACAAGCTAAATTTGAATTAGCATTAATCCAATTAGAGCAAGTATTAACACTCAAACCAAATGCGCCAGATGTCTTGTTATTAGCGGGAATAGTATCGGGACAGCTTGAGCGTCACACCGAAGCATTGTCGTATTTCGATCAGGCAATCGCTCTACAACCTAACGATGTGGCCAGTCATTACAATCGTGCGATTGCCTGTCATAAATTACAGCTTTATCAACAGGCGTTAATGAGCCTTGAGAAGGTAATTCAGCAACAAGCCAATCATGCCGAAGCCTTAAATTTACGTGGGACAGTATTGGCTGCGACGAAAAGTTATCAACAGGCGTTAAGCAGTTATCAACAAGCCTTAGCGGTAAAGGCGGATTATTCCGTTGCTTTATATCATTGTGCGATTGTTTTAGAGCAGCTAAAACGTCCTCAAGAGGCGATCTCCTATTATCAACAAGCCATTGCCTTAAAGCCGAATTACAGTAAAGCTATTAGCAATTTAGCAAGCCTATATATGGGGCTTCAGCAGTATCCACAAGCGGCTGAGATGTTTTCGCAATTATTGGCCGTTGAGCCTGATTATCCATATGTCGCAGGTAAATTTTTTTATGCTAAAGCCTATTGTTGTGATTGGCGGAATTATCAACATTCGATTGAAAAGCTTGTCTCTGCTGTACGACATCATCAAAAAGTCATAACCCCATTTGACTTTCTCAATGTCACCTCAACGCCAGCAGATGAAAAAATATGTGCCGAAACCTATGTGCAAGATCGTTATCCTATCGAGTTAAAACCCTTGTGGACGGGCGAGCGTTATCGACATAAAAAAATCAAAGTCGCGTATGTGTCTGCTGATTTTTACAATCACGCTACGTCTATTTTGATGATTGAAATGTTTGAGCAACACGACAAATCACGTTTTGAGTTTGTCGCCATCGCCTTTAACAGCAAAAACGATGGAATGACTACACGCGTTAAAGCGGCATTTGAAACTTATATAGATGTGAGCGAAAAAACCGATTTAGAAGTTGCTGAATTGATCCGTAGTATGGAAATTGATATTGCGGTGGATTTAAAAGGCCACACCACAGATTCTCGTTTAGGGATTTTTGCCCATCGACCCGCACCGATTCAAGTGAATTATTTAGGCCAAGCCAGTACTATAGGTGCGCCTTATATCGACTATATCTTGGTCGATCAACACCTCGTTCCACCCGCAAACCAACAAGTCTACACAGAGAAGGTAGTGTATTTACCCGACACCTATTTAGTCTGTGATTCTAAACGTCCGATATCTTCGCAGGTGTTTACCCGTACTGAGTTAGGGTTGCCTGAGGCGGGGTTTGTTTTTTGCTGTTTTAATAACAGCTATAAAATTTCGCCGTTTATCTTTGATATTTGGATGCGGTTATTACAGCAAGTGCCTGATAGTGTGTTGTGGCTGATTGAAGGTCATCCGACGGCTTGTCAAAATTTACGCGATGAAGCTCTGCAACGCGGCGTCGATCCAGAACGCTTAGTCTTTGCCTCCAAAGTTGCATCATCGGTGCATTTAGCGCGTCATCGCCATGCCGATTTATTTTTAGATACTTTACCCGTTAATGCTCACACCACCACCAGCGATGCACTATGGGCAGGATTGCCTGTATTAACGTGTATGGGGCAAACTTTTGCCAGTCGGGTGGCGGGTAGCTTGATCTCTGCGGTGGGTTTACCTGAACTGATTACTCATACATTAGAAGATTACGAAGCAATGGCGTTAACACTCGCCACATCACCTGTATTGTTGGCAAGTATTAAACATAAACTACAACAACAACGAGATAGCAGTGCATTGTTCGATATTACTCGCGCGCAGCAAGGTTTTGAGTCGGCTTATGAGATGATGTGGCAGCGTTATCAGCAAGGTTTGCCACCTGTGGGATTTAGTGTCAATGCTATCGCCACAGGCGGTTAATAGAAAAACTAATCCGTATTTTCACAAGCACACGACGTAATGAGTGCGTCTAATAAATTACTGGTACTAATCACGCCGACTAATTTTTGCTCAGACAAGACAAATGCCCGATGAATTTCGCGCTCACGCAATAAACGTGCTACGGCGGTGACGGGTGTCGTCGTGTCCACAGAAATAATATGTGGAGTCATGATTTGGGCAACAGGGCAGTTAATGTCCGCGTGTTGTGCTAATTGTTGTAAATCGTTGGCACTAAACTCATAGCCTGCATATTCACCATAACAAGAGACCCCGATTAAGCGTTCTTTTTCAAGTGCGGGTAAGTTTTCAAAGTGCAAAACATCGGTCATGGTGACAACGCCTTTTAATTGGCCGCTATAGTCCGTGACAGGTACGCCCGTAATATGATGCTTACTAAAAAAATCTAACAACATTTTGACCGACCAACTATCTTGAGCAGTGAGTACAGGTGAGGACATGATGTCGTTAGCCGTCAGTTGGCAAAGATTTTTTGCTGTGGTGTTGGTCATAGCCGTTTCCTAATTTAGGTGTAGTTATAATTTAAGTATATGGCTCTGATGGAGGCTTATCTATTATCCTTTGTAGGTAGTTTTCGTGATTTTATATCGCTTATTTTTAACTTTTGAACACACAAGTTGTTCGCATTTTGACGCTTACTATCAAGTGTCGCCTATACTTAGTTCTGTATAATTTTTGCACTTGCTAATACCTCCAAAACACCGTTTCTTAATCAAGGTATTAGCCATCCAATTTATTAAAAAAAGCACACTCTTGGGGGCACTATGAAAAAGCTATTAACGCTTGCAGGCATGTTAATCAGCACCAGTACAGCATGGGCGGATGCCTCATGGCCGCTAACTCAAGCGATGGAATTGCAAGCCGATACACCCATTAATCGTTTACAGATTTTAGGCGCGCATAATGCGTGGAATGACTCGGCAGCAACTTGGGCAAATCAACGCTGGGCATTAGATAAATTAATGGATAACGGTGTTCGTAATATCGACATTGATATTCACAACGATGGCGGTGTCGTTAAGCTCTGTCATCAAAATTGCTCGTCTATTTATAGTGCCGTTGATAGCTATCCGAATGAGTTGCAAAAAATGGCGACTTGGTTAGCGGCGCATCCGAAAGAAATTTTGTTTTTAGATATGGAAGATCGCGTGGGCAATCAAGCCCTCGTCGAAGCTCCGTTACGTGCTGCCTTTGGTTCGATGTTGTATGTACCTAGCGATAAGCCGAGTAACCGTTGGGAAACCCCGCGTGAAATGGTTGCCAAAGGTAAACGTATTATCGTCAAAGGTGCAAACAACTGGTATGACGGTTCGCTGATTTGGGATGGCCGTATTTTTGCGACGGGTGCAGACGGTGGTTGGAATTCTCGCCCTGTCAAATATTTTGATACCGCTACCTGCAAAATGGACGGTAATGCCTTAGCGTTAGGCAGTATCTACACGATTTCTGATAGTAAGTTGGGCAAAGATGTATTGCCTGATGGTTGGGTTGACCAAACAGGTACGATTGACAGTAGCAACATTCCTCGCTTATTTGCTTGTGGTGTGAATAATGTCGATGCCGACCGTTGGGATGACAGCATGACCACCGCCGCTGTGTGGAGTTGGAACAGTGGTGAACCCAATAACGCAGGTTCCGCAGGTGAAAACTGTGCCGAACAAGGCGGTAATGGTCGTTGGAATGATAATAACTGTGCTGTTGTCCATCGTTTTGCCTGTCAAAATGTCAATAACTTAGATGACTGGCGTATTACTAGCGGTAGCGGTGCTTGGGAACAAGGTCGTGCTCAGTGTGCCAGTGAATTTGCAGGTTTCCGTTTTGCCGTTCCTGCAAACGCCTACCAAAATCAGCGTTTATTAGCCGTTAATGGCAATCAAAGCTTGTGGTTAAACTATTCCGATAAAGCGCGTGAAGGCAAATGGGAAGCGTATTACCCAACAGCGACTCAATGGTCTTCGGGTGCATATGGCACTAACCAAGTGACTCAGCAAACTTTAAGCATTGCAGGCGCAAGTGCCGTTAAAGTCACCGTGACAGGTGGTTTAGATGGAATTGGCGATAACGTCCAAGTGTTTAACGGTAGCCGTCAGTTACAACGCACCTTGATTGGTACAAATGTTAGCACCAGTTTTATTGTTAATGATAATAGCGTGATTGTGCGTTTAGCCTCTGACGGCGCAGTATCGGGTAATGTCAGTGTGCAAATCGAAAGCACAACATTAACCGAAGTACCTGTTTGGAAGTCTTTAGTCAACGGCAAAGGTAAGTGTTTAGATTTAGAAAGCGTGAGTTCGGCTAATGGCGCAGTGGTTCATCATTGGTCGTGTCATGGTGGTGATGGTCAAAAATGGTGGCAAGATGCGCAAGGCCGTATTCATAGCAAGCTAAACGCGAATCGTTGTATTGATGTTTCAGGTGCAGGCTCAGGTAACGGCACTAAAATCCAGTTGTGGGACTGTCATAACGGCGCAAACCAAGTGTGGTTACGCGGCGCAGGTAATTCTTTACGTCCTGCTCATGCACCAAGCAAAGCAATGGATATTAAAGATGCTTACTGGGGTGCGTTTGATGGTCAAGATACCCACTTGTGGGATGGTCAAAATAGCTGGGGTCAAAGCTGGTCTTGGAAGTAATAAAGCCTCCGAGGGGGTTAGTTAAAGAAGTATTATAAAAGCCGCATGATGCGGCTTTTTTATTGGGCTAAGGTTGACGAAATATAGGTAGGATGGGTAGAGGTGCGAAACCTATTGCAATCAATAACTTATGCACTGCTCTTTGATAAACACGACCTTTGCCCAAATCGAAAATGATGGCTTTCCTTTGTACCCATCCACGCTTGCTAAAAAGTCTTGACCATTCATCGGACGGCCGATAGCCTCTGCTGTCATATATAGGAGATAAGAAATGAGTAACCCTTTTTTATATGTTTGGGATGGAACAGAACACGGCATTCCTCAGAGCATGAATGATGCGGTTAGCATGTTACAAAAGCTAGAAGCAATAACACCCACGCAGCCTAGCCGCTCTTTACTGGCTTTTGCCCAGCGCGTACAAGATATTGTCCGTTTTGACCGTCATTTAGCCAGTGCCGTCACCTTACCTTATATGAGTTTAGGCGAGCAGGCATTACACCATCGTTATCCTGTCATGGCGTTAGAACAGCCGAGTGCCTCTGAACGCCAATTTTTACCATTATTAGTCAAAATAGTCGAAGTCGCGCGTGTATTTGGAATGGTCATTTTAGATGACAATAGAGGCATGGTGTTTTTGCCCTCGGGAAAGATATTACCTCCGATAATGCAAGATTGGTGGATTGGTGCATTAGATTATTTAGAAGAGGCACAGGGTTTTAATCACTTACAAGAATACAAAGACTATATAGAACCATTAGCAACAGCAATCATTGCTAAACATCCTGATTATACCAAGGGTGAGCGTTTTACTTATAATAGAAATATATTTGGTGCGTATGTCAGAAAAACGGCCATCGGTTCGCAATGTTTTGGCTTCAATTATACGCAAAATAAATATGGCTATGCCATAAGCAGTATAGCAAATAGCTGGGGGGGGGGGGGCTACGAAGCCCCATTATTAATAATATTTATCAACTCTTTGATTTTCCTGCGCAACTATATATGAATGGTCATACTTTTCCTTTGATATTAACGCATAAAAGTGTGGCTACATTAGCAGGTGATATCCCGTTTGTGGAGTACGCGACCAATACCATACAGGCACAACAACAATTAGCGTTTCTAGAAAAAACGGTGTTTGCATTTTTTGATGTGATAAAAGACATTAAAGGCTTAGATAGGGTTTTAAATAGCGATGTGATGGGTGATTTTTTTAGAGATATGTACCATAGAAGTACTCTAAAGGCACCGATTGCGCTAATTGTTGCCCGCTTAGCGAATAATCCACAGTTTGAAGAGTTAGCGGTAAAGTTGGCGACACCAAAGGATATGGGTGACATTAATGGTAAAGTCTATCCCACAGAGTACCCTAAACTGGTTAAATACCTGCGTGAAGAGATTAACCCAGAAACTTTTTGGCAACAGTATGCCGTCCTAGAAGCCGAAGAAAAACGCTTGGAAGAGGCTAGGGTTAAGGCACTACAAGCACAGTTTCAGCCTAAAACACATGAAGAACTCATGAGCCTTGCTAGCCAATGGCATGACACAGAAACGGACTTGATTTGGCAGCGCTGTTGCATAGGACAGCAATGGCAAGAGGGAGATGCGGTGGGTGGATCGATTCTATTCTATTGGCAAGAAGTTCAACAGTTACTTGAGCAGCCTGAGCATACGGGTTGGCGATTGCCTTCCTTAGAAGAATTAACAACACTACATTTAAGCAAGAAAGTTGGCTATATCACCCAAAAGGGTATTGATTTCTACGAACGAAAACAACGGAGCATTGAGAGACATTGGTTTACCTCAACCGAAGATACAGGTATAGCTTGGGTGACTCAGGGCAAACCCCCTTATGTGGAGTCGTTAAAAAAAGATGCAAAGATTGAAGGCTATGTGCGTTTAGTCAAGTCTGCTTGTTAGTAAGCGTAGGATGGGTAGAGGCACGAAACCCATCACAATCAATCGCTTATGCACTGCTCTTTGATAAATCACTGCCTTTATCCAACCTGCAAAGGATGGGTTTCCTTCGGCTACCCATCCTACGCAAAATATCACCATGAAAACACATTCATCTATTAATGTAATGCCTGCATCGCTTTTTTATTGTGCCGAGATTGATTAAGATGGTCTGATACTTATTCTAATGAGCAAATAAAAAAATGTTAAATCAAAATCAACCGTTTTCGATGGGCTGGGTTTTAGGCAGCATGGCGGTATTTGTGATTGCTCAATTAATCTTGGCAGTGGTAGTGGGGCAGGTTTTGATTGGTAGCCGTATTGCTTTTGGTTTACAGCAAGTGGTGCAGGGTTTATTGATTCTGGTCAGTTATTTTGTTGGTGGATTTATCATCGGTGTTATCTCGCCAAAAATTCGGATTATTGAACCTGCACTAGGTGCGTTTTTGTCGATTTTTTTGGTAGTGCTAGTCTCCTTTGTTATGCCCAATAGTTATATTAGTTTCAATTGGCTGCGGTTAATTATCGGCGGCGTTATTGCCTTTACTTTAGCAATGTATGGGGCAACACTTGGGGAAAAACTGACAAAGCAGCTATAATTCTGTTTTGCCTAACTCTAAAATTTATATGACTCCCTTAGCCCTACAACTAGAGCGTGAGCTGCAACGCACCTTACCCACTGCCACGCTCACCGCCCAATCATTACCTGAGTTAGATAACCTGTCCTTATATTTGCTCAATCCCGACTATCCCCGAACGCCCATGAGCAGCGACGAAATGCAGGTCATTTGGCAAGAACCTGCCTATTGGATTTTTTGTTGGGCATCGGGTTTGGCGATGGCAAAATGGCTACGTCAACATCCTGAATATGTTCGCGGTAAACGGGTCTTGGATTTTGGTTCGGGTTCGGGTGTTGTCGCGATTGCCGCCATGCAAGCAGGTGCGGCAGAAGTGGTGGCGTGTGATATTGACCCCTTAGCCATTTTAGCCTGCAAAGCCAATGCCGAATTAAACGGCGTAACCCTCAGTTACAACGACGACTTTTATCAACTGAATGAAACGTTTGATGTGCTCTTAGCCGCCGATGTTTTATATGACCTCAGCAATCGGCATTTTTTAGATGCGTTTTTGCAAAGAGCACAACAGGTTCTCGTCGCGGATTCTCGGGTAAAAAACTTTCAACATCCGCATTATCAAAAGCTTGGTGAGGAAGCCGCAACCACTTGGCCAGACTTAGATGAGTTTGACGAGTTTAGAGTGGTGCGATTTTATGGCTCTTGTTGATCCGTCTTAAACTTTGCTGCCAAAATTTTATCAATGACTTCATCTGCTTCTTTTTCGGCTTGTTTAAAGTCCACTTTTCTCAGGTCTTTAGGCGCAGCATGGGGCGTAATATTGTCTTCAGGTAAAAATTTATACAGTTCACTTAATAGGTTGATTGAGCGTAAATCGGCAGAGCCACGCAAGTAGATTTCACTTTCAGAAATACGAATGGTATTGATATCCAACGCGTAAATGGTGGCGACTAATGCGGGTTTGCTGCGGATATAGGGCGAAAAATCAAAGCGGTAAACGCCATCTTTAATGGTGATGCCTTCTATTTTTTGTAAGACATAAATCAAGGGTTCGGTTTTTTGAAAGGTTTTACACCAAAACGCCCATGCTGAATAACAAACACGGTGGAGCGTAGAAGCAAAGGCGCGAGTCTCAAACTGATATTGG
>Ga0114982_1000687_pt1 | contig 17878 bp, 6 predicted proteins | sample Shrwel_input2_FT_FD_87183 | JGI IMG/M metagenome (GOLD analysis project Ga0114982, IMG submission 87183) | Subsurface microbial communities from deep shales in Ohio, USA - Utica-3 well 1 S input2 FT | ecosystem: Environmental > Aquatic > Deep subsurface > Shale gas/oil reservoir > Produced... | reverse complement strand
GACTCAAATAGTATTGTTTATGATTGTGTAAGAACCATCAATTTTGATGAAAACCTAAGCGAAACGACTTACCAAAAAATCATCAAAAATGTAATCAGCAAGCTTGAAGAATATATTGCGATTGTTAATCCTACCAATCTAATCATGATTTCGCTTGATGGGACTCCTCCTGTCGCCAAGCTAGACCAGCAACGTCAGCGCCGATACAAGTCCTGGTATACGACAAAAATGCTTACCACTGAAACTGGTCCCAAGGTAAAGCCGGTCGCATTTGATACTATCGAAATTACTACCGGCACACGATTTATGAGTGAATTGAATTCTAAATTGATTGCTCATTTTAGTAATCCTAAGCGGTATGGCGTCAATAAAATCATAGTAAGCACAAGCGATGAAGCCGGCGAAGGAGAGAGTAAGATTTACGAATATATTCGCTCTGGAAAAGAGGTCCTTCGCGACAGCACTTGTCTCGTATATGGCCTAGACGCAGACCTTATCATGTTGAGCATTAATAATTTGCCCGTCTGCCCCAATATCTACCTTTTCCGCGAAACACCCGAATTTATCAAATCAATCGATAGTTCACTTGAACCCAATGCGAATTATGTTATGGATATTCCTGCTCTTGCGGATACCATCATGTCTTATATGAATAACGACAAGGCTCAAGAAAAACTGGTTCGCGTATATGATTATATTTTCATTTGCTTCTTCCTCGGAAATGACTTTTTGCCACATTTTCCAGCAATTAATATCCGCACAGGAGGAATCGATAAAATGCTGAACGCTTACAAGGCGACTATTGGCGGAACCAAGGAGGTTCTAACCGACGGAAAGACCATTTACTGGAAGAACGTGCGTAAAATGGTTGCATTTTTAGCAGAACGCGAAGAAGAATATATACTTGCAGAAACAAATCTGCGCAACAAGTATCAACATATTCACTATCCGACCGATACACCAGAGCAGCGATTTGCTAAGTTCAACGCACTTCCCACATATGAACGCGAGGTTGAATTGTATATTAAGCCCCACAAGAGTCATTGGCAACACAGGTATTACAGCGCATTGTGCAATTTAGATAAGGATGAACTACGCGAAAAACAAATCTGTACGAATTACTTGGAAGGGTTGGAGTGGACCTTGAAATATTATACTACTGGATGCCCAGACTGGCGTTGGTGTTATAACTACAATTATCCACCCCTGTTGTCCGATTTGATTAAATATATTCCTTATTTTGACACAACATACATCAAGAATGCCAACACGCAACCCGTCTCGCAACTAGTCCAACTATGCTACGTCTTGCCAAAGCACAGCTTACATCTGCTTCCCGCGAATGTATATAAACGCCTACTAGAAGCTCACCCCGAATGGTACGGCGAAAATTATAACATTATTTGGGCGTATTGCAAATATTTCTGGGAGTCGCATGCACAACTTCCAGAAATAGATATTCACGAATTGGAGCAATTTTTACGCGGGTGTGTTTGAGTCGCAGAACATTTTTGTTTTACCCAAATTTTTCTCCATTGCACCTTTACTACAAGATTCAGCTAGAATGCCGTTTGCATATACTCCGTATACATGGCTGGATTTTGCATTTTCTGGCGGTTCTAGAGTGAAATTATATATTTCTACATCCTGTTCCGTAGCTACACAAAGATCACGACTGAAACACGCTAATAATTTATATTTGTCTTCGACCATGAAGTCATCGTGTGTCCAATTAATTTGTTTCATATCAACTGATTCTTCTTCTGTTAAGGTATCTAAAATTAACGAATGTGTTCCAGTTAAATGTAAATCTTCTATTAGGTCTGGATTCTTTTCACGAGAATACGTATATAATTTATTGAAACTATTTTGAAAATACTCACATAAATTGCTATCCGCACACATGATTACTTTTTGATAACCATGTTTGTATGTTTTTACTAGGTCGCCTATTTTTAATTCTTCTATCGGTATATACATGTCATTCTCGCATAAAATCTTCGTTCCTTTCTTAAAACATATGGCTGTTAACACGTAATCCAATATTCCGTTTGATGGAGTTATGCTTACATTTATAACATCGTCTAGGATACCTGTATTTGTAAACCTGAATGTATTATTATTATATGAATAATAGTATGGTGTAGAACCTTTAGCAACAAAGACGCGGGTTGTTGCTACATTACCAGTCTGGACATTATTTACTATTTGATAATTATACGACAGATCAACAAACACTCCTGGATTTGTAATGTAGTATCTAGATGAAGAACTTGCACTATTCGGGCTGTATAGTTCTGCATTAAAGCTGGATAAAACATATGGAGTACTGGTATTATTTGCAATCTTTGTCCAACTAGCTCCAGGATTTCCTATAGTTAGACTTGTCGGCGTTCCAGTTAAACTTGCATTTGCTCTTACATCATTCCACGATCCATCTGCAACGTAGATATTAACTTGATTTGTCGGTATTGATAGCGATATAGCAACTATTCCCGAACTTGCGTCAGTTAAAAGACCCCAACTATAGCAGTTTGTTATATTTATACTAGGCGTTCCTGTATATGGAGTTCCATCTTCTCCGCCACAGATTCCGCCTGATGTCGCATAAATCCTACCTAATGAATAACTATTACTTATATTAACAATTTTTGGAAGATATACTTCATTATTCGTGTATCCAACATTCCCACCAGTAATTCCACCAGCATTATTTCCGCTTATATCGCCAATACTATAACAATTAACTATACTACATATTTGTATAGTATTTTCCGCAAATCTAGAACCAGCAATTCCACCTCCATATTGTCCATTAACGATACCAGTATTCACGCAACCTGAAATATCAACTATACCATTATCATATCCAGCTTTATTACTAACTATTCCGCCACCTCCATTAATGCGTCCACTATTCATACATCCAATAAAAGTTACTAAACCATCATCAGTTGCAGCATATTCACCAGCTATTCCACCTGCACCACTTCCATTAATGGCGCCAGTATTCGTGCAAGTTATAAAGGTTGCCGAACCAGCAATCCCACCTGCATTATAAGAAGTAATTCCGCCTGCTTGGTTTCCACTAATATCTCCACTATTTATGCAATTTCTAAAAGTCGCTGAACCACTCCGTCCAACATTAAAACCAGCAATTCCACCTGCACCACTTCCATTAATGCGTCCACTATTCGTACAACCTGAAATATCAACTATACCATTATAACCAGCATAATAACCAGCAATTCCACCTGTAAAATTTCCATTAAGCCTTCCAATATTCGTACAATTTGTAAAATTTGCTCTACCAGAAGTATATCCAGCAGCATATCCAGCAATTCCACCTGCATTACTTCCATTAATATCTCCATCATTCCTGCAATTTATAAATTTTGCCAAACCAGCGTATCCAGCACGATCTCCCGCAATTCCACCTGCAGTATTTCCACTAATATCTCCACTATTTGTACAATTTGTAAATAAGGCCGAACCAGAATTAATTCCAGCAAAATTACCAGCAATTCCACCTGCATTACTTCCACTAATGATACCAGTATTCGTGCAACCCGATATATCAACTATACCACCATATCCAGAATAATAAGCTACAATTCCACCTGCTTGGTTTCCACTAATATCTCCAGTATTCGCGCAATTTGTAAAAATTGCTGAACCCTGGTATCCAGAATAATAACCTGCAATTCCACCTGCTTGGTTTCCAATAATATTTCCACTATTCCTGCAAGTTTTAAAGGACGCCGAACCAGAATTAAATCCAGCATATGCAGAAGCAATTCCACCTACACCAATTCCCTTAATATCTCCACTATTCACGCAATTTGTAAAAATTACTATGCCAGCATTTGCAACATAATAACCAGCAATCCCACCTGCTTCATTTCCATTAATGGTTCCAGTATTCATGCAACCTGAAATATCAACTATACCAGAATTAGCTCCTGCATATGCACCAACTATTCCACCTGCATTACTTCCATTAATTATACCATTACTCGAGCAATCAGTAAATATTGCTCTACCATCGTATCCAGCATATTCGCCCGCAATTCCACCTCCATTATTTCCAGTAATGATACCGCTATTCGTGCAGTTTGTAAACGACACAGAACCAAACAAATACCCCATGTAATCACCAACTATTCCACCTGCAGAATTTCCAATAATTTCTCCATTATTTGTACAATTTGTAAACGAGACAGAACCAGCAAATCCAGCATAATTGCCAGAAATTCCACCTGCAGAATCTCCACCAATGATACCAGTATTCGTGCAAGTTGTAAAAATTGCTATACCATTATTTCCAGCATATGATCCTGTAATTCCAGCGGCTTCTCTTCCAATAATCTCTCCAGTATTCGTGCAATTTGCAAAAGTCGCTCTACCACCAACACCCGCAGATTGACCAGCAATTCCACCTGCATTATTTCCAATAATATCTCCATTATTTATACAATTTGTAAAAATCGATGTTCCATTACTATTTCCAGCATATTCACCTACAATTCCACCTGCAGCACTTCCAATAATATCTCCATTATTTGTGCAACCTGAAATATCAATTATACCATTATTATTTCCAACATATCGTCCAACTATTCCACCTGCACCACTTCCACTAATGGGTGCATTATTAATGCAACCAGTTATTACATTTCCAGAAGTATCCTTTCCAAAATATATTTGGCACAACCAACCTCCATTATCATCTAATGTCGACGTTCCGCTCATTGCTGTATTGAATTTTTTAACAATTATATTCGAAAAACTAACCAGTAATGTAGAACCATTGTCTATAAATCCTGGATAAAGTAAAACATTAGTAATAGTAATCGTATTTCCAGAACCATCAAATGTTATATTATTAGAACCTGCAATGAAATATCCAGATGTACCTCCGTATGTATCGGTAATCGTTAAATTCTGGATAGCTACTATCCGTAAAACAATAGATGCAACATTGGTGTTAACGAATACTACCGGCCATTGTCCGCTACCAATAGGTTCCCAATTTGATGTAGTTGTATCATAATATTCTATTACTCCAGCATTCATTCGTAGCCCAACATCTCCATTTGCGCCATCCAGTTCAATAGTTGTTTGAACAAGCGTTGATGCATAGTTGGAGATGTTCTCGTTAAAATATAAATCCCTAACGTTTTCGCCAGTGTTTTCCATAACCCAATCTCCACCATAGTTAATATTTCCTGTCTCGTCATTCGATGCGCCAACAACCACTGAAGTCTGCGATGCAATCAACTCATAATAACTTTTCCAATTCGAATACTGCAATGTATTACAAGCCAAAAAATCAATATGCCCTATATGAAATTCTTTTATACAGCTTATCAAAAAGGAGACATTCTCTGTAAAACTGCTTTGGTTCTCTTCCAAGTCGTTCTTATCAAACAATAACTTATTATTCATAAAATTGGTAATAAATTTGATTCCTTTATCATGAAAAACAAGAGCGATTCGTTGAATAGAAGATGTGGGAAATTTTTGTCTAAGTAAAGAAATTAGATCCTCTGTGGAAGAATTGTAATTATATATAATAGGAAATGTATTTGCATTAACACTATCATAAAATTGCTTATCATTCGCAACAATTGAATCTATTAGGATAACATTTTTCATATTAGTTGTATCAATTGAATCATTGTAAATCAATGGCGTTGGCAACGGGCCTGTCAACGGGCCTGGAAACGGGTCTGTCGACGGAATCAAAGATTGTGTAATTTGCTTAGTCTGGTTTGACTCGCGCCATATATTTATTTTCCCCGAATTTTTCTCCATTGCATATTTACTACAAGATTCCACTAGAATACCATTTGCATATATCCCGTATACATGACTTGGTTTTGCGTTTTCTGGTGGTTCTAGAGTTAAATGATATATTTCCACATCCTGTTCCGCGGCTATGCAAAGTTTACTACTGAAAGACGCTAATAATTTGTATTTGTCTTCGACCATATAATTATCCCTTGGCCAATTAATTTGTTTCATATCAAATGATTCTTCCTCTGTTAAGGTATCCAAAACTAACGAGTGTCCTCCGGTTAAATGCAAATCCTCCGTGAGATCTGGATTATTTTCACGAGGATAGGTATATAATTGATTGAATCTATTTTTTGTATAATAACATAAATTGCTATCCGAACACATGATTATTTTTTGATAACCATGTTTGTATGTTTTTACTAAGTCGCCTATTTTTAACTCTTCTATTGGTATATACATGTCATTATCGCATAAAATCTTTGTTCCTTTCTTAAAACATATGGCGGTTAATACATAATTCAATATTCCGTTTGATTCATTTGATGGAGTTATGCTTACATTTATAATATCGTCTTGGATACCTAAATTTGTAAACCGGAATGTATTATTATTATATGAATAATAGTATGGTGTAGAACCTTTAGCAACAAAAACACGAGTTAATGCTACATTAGCATCCTGGACATTATTTACTATTCGATAATTATAAGAAGGATCAATAAACACTCCTGGATTTGTTTCGTAATTATCATTATATAATGCATAATTCGGGTTATATAGTTGTGCATCAAAATAGGATAATACATATGGAATAGTAGTATCATTTTCAATCTTTGTCCATACCTGTCCTGGGTTTCCTATAATTATACCTGTTGGTGTTCCAGTTAAACTTGCATTTGCATTTGCATCCCTCCACAATAAATTCGAAACGTAGACATTAAGTTGATTTGTCGTTATTGGTAATGATACAGCAACTATTCCTGAGCTTGCGTCAGATATAGCGCCATAACTATAACAATTTGTTATATTTATCGTAGGCGTTCCTCCTATATATTGCTGATTATTTGTTCCACCACATATCCCGCCAGCTGTCGGATAAATTGCGCCTAATGAATAACTATTACTTATATTAACAATTTTTGGAAGATATGTTGCGCTAGTCGTATATCCAACAGCTGCGCCAGTAATTCCACCAGCATTATTTCCGCTTATATCACCAATACTATAACAATTGATTATACTACATGTGTTTGTAGTATCTTGTGCAAAATTATTTCCTACAATTCCACCTGCACCATTTCCACTAATCGTACCAGTACTTACACATCCTGTAATAGTCGCTGTACCATTATTTCCAGTAAGAGGACCACCGATTCCACCTGCATTATTTCCATTAATGGCGCCAGTATTCGTGCAATTTGTAAAGGTCGATGTTCCATTAATATTTCCAGCAGCAGTACCAGAGATTCCGCCACCTGAATTAATGCTACCAGTATTCGTGCAATTTGTAAAAATCACATTACCGCTTGTACCTGCATATACTCCAGCAATTCCACCTCCATTACCTTGAGTAATAGTACCACTATTCTCGCAAGTTGTAAACGATACCAAACCTTTATATCCGGCATATGATCCAGCAATTCCACCTGCATTAACTCCAATAATACTACCAATATTTATACAAGTTATAAACGATGTCGAACTATTACTACTTCCAGCATATGAACCAGCAATTCCACCTGCGGTATTTCCATTAATGATTCCACTATTCGTGCAACTTGTAAGCCGTGCGAACCCAAAATTAAATCCAGCACCATATCCAACTATTCCACCTGCTTGGCTTCCACTAATGTTTCCACTATTATCGCAATTTGTAAATATCGCAGAACCCTTACGATTTTGACCCGCCTTTAAACCAGCGATTCCACCTGCATTACTTCCATCAACGTTTCCAGTATTCCTGCAATTTATAAAATTTGCCGAACCATCGAACCCAGCAAATTGACCAGCAATTCCACCTGCAGAATTTCCACTAATGATACCAGTATTCATGCAACCCGATATATCAACTATACTATTATTATTTCCAGCGCCATATCCTGTAATTCCACCTGCTTGGCTTCCACTAATATTTCCAATATTCGTGCAGCTTATACAATTTGCTCTACCAGAAGAAAATCCAAGACTATATCCAACTATTCCACCGGCTTCACTTCCACTAATAGCTCCACTATTCATACATCCATTAAAACTCGCCGAACCACTTAGTTGTGCCACAAGATCACCAGCAATCCCACCTGCTTGGTTTCCAATAACGGATCCACTATTTTCGCAATTTGTAAAACTTGCTGAGCCGTTACTGCTACCCGCACCACGACCAGAAATCCCGCCTGCACCGCCTGAATTAATAATTCCATTATTCATACATTCAATAAAAGACGCTATACCAGAAATATATCCAGCATATGGCGCTGCAATCCCGCCTGCATAACCTCCATTAATAAGTCCGATGTTCGTACATTTTGTAAACAATACATAACCATTATATCCAGCATTTTGGCCAGCAATTCCACCTGCACTACCTCCATTAATAGTACCAATATTCCTGCATTTTGTAAAAGTCGCTGAACCGGTTTCTCCTGCACCATATGCCGAAATTCCACCTCCATAACCTGAATTATTTTGATTAATATCTCCACTATTTTCGCAATTTGTAAAGGTCGCTGAACCAGCAGAATATCCAGGACGCTCTCCCGCAATTCCACCTGCATATGTACCACGAACAAATCCGCTATTCATGCAACCCGAAATATCAACCATACCATTATTTCCAGCATATCCGCCCACTATTCCACCCGCATATCCTCCATAAATAATTCCAATATTCATGCAAGTTGTAAAAGTCGCTCTACCAGAAATATATCCAGCATATGGCGCGGCAATTCCACCTGCATTATTTCCACTAATATCTCCATAATTCGTGCAATTTATAAAATTTGCTGAACCAGAAGAATATCCAGAACGCTCTCCTGCAATTCCACCTGCATATAATCCAATAATGATACCATTATTCTCGCAACCCGAAATATCAACCATACCCTGATATCCAGCACTATATCCCACAATTCCACCTGCACTATTTCCACTAATATCTCCATCATTCGTGCAATTTATAAAATTTGCCGAACCATCGTATCCAGCATATTGTCCACCAATTCCACCTGCATATAGTCCACGAATGATACCATTATTACTGCAATCTGAAATACCAACTATACCCTGATATCCAGCACTAGATCCAGCAATTCCACCTGCACTATTTCCACTAATATCTCCATTATTCGTGCAATTTATAAAATTTGCCGAACCATCGAACCCAGCATATTCACCAGCAATTCCACCTGCACTACTTCCACTAATGATACCAGTATTCGTGCAACCCGATATATCAACTATGCCATTATATCCAGCAGATGATCCTGCAATTCCACCTGCTTGGTTTCCACTAACATCTCCACTATTCCTGCAGTTTATAAAGGTCGCTGTACCAAAAGTATATCCAGCCGCATATCCAGCAATTCCACCTGCATTATCTCCATTAATTATACCATTGCTCGAACAATCAGTAAATATTGCTCTACCATCGTATCCAGCATTTTCGCCCGCAATTCCACCTGCATTACTTCCATCGATGTTTCCAGTATTCGTGCAATTTATAAAATTTGCCGAACCATCGTATCCAGCATTTTGACCAGCAATTCCACCTGCAGAATTTCCACTAATGATACCAGTATTCATGCAACCCGATATATCAACTATACTACCATATCCAACATTTTGACCAACTATTCCGCCTGCTTGGTTTCCACTAACATCTCCAATATTCCTGCAGTTTATAAAATTTGCGATTCCATTGTATCCAGCATATTCACCAGCAATTCCACCTGCACTACCTCCATAAATGACTCCACTATTTATGCAAGTTGTAAAAGTTGCCGAACCAGAAACACCCGCAGATGTACCAGCAATTCCACCCGCTGCAGTCCCGTGAATAAGACCAGAATTCGTGCAACCTGAGATATCAACTATACCATTATTATTTCCAACATATCGTCCAACTATTCCACCTGCATTATTTCCACTAATATCTCCATTATTTATGCAAGTTGTAAAAGTTGCTGAACCATCATATCCAGCATCTTCACCAGCAATTCCACCTGCATTATCTCCATAAATAACTCCATTATTCGTGCAACCTGAAATATCAACTATACCATTACTATTTCCGCCCCTACTACCAATAATTCCACCTGCATTAATTCCATTAATATCTCCAATATTCCTGCAATTTGTAAAATTTGCTGAACCATCATATCCAATAGCATAACCAGCCATCCCACCTGCATCACTGCCATCAATGCGTCCACTATTCACGCAACCTGAAATATCAACCATACCAGAAGTATATCCAGCATACATTCCTGCAATTCCACCTGCATTATTACCACTAATTATACCATTGCTCGAGCAATCAGTAAATATTGCTATACCAACGTATCCAGCGGCATATCCAGCAATTCCACCCGCATTATATCCATTAATGCCTCCATTATTCGTGCAATTTATAAAATTTGCCGAACCATCATATCCAGCATATTGTCCCCCGATTCCACCTGCATTACTTCCATTAATATCTCCATCATTCTTGCAATTTATAAAATTTGCCGAACCATCGGTTCCAGCATATTGTCCACCGATTCCACCTGCATTACTTCCACTAATGACTCCATTATTTATACAATTTGTAAAAGTTGCTATACCAGAAGTATATCCAGCATATTCACCAGCAATTCCACCTGCATTACTTCCATCAATGCTTCCAGTATTCATGCAATTTGTAAAAGTTGCTATACCAGAAGTATATCCAGCATATTGTCCAGCAATTCCACCTGCACTACCTCCGAAAATGGATCCATTATTACTGCAATCTGTAATAGTTGCCAAACCAGATTCTCCAACACGATATCCAACTATTCCGCCACTATATTCTCCAACAACATCTACATTATTCGTACAATTTGTAAAAATCGCTGTACCTAATTGTCCAGCACGATCTCCAGCAATTCCACCTGCTTGGGCTCCAAGAATGTCTCCATTATTCGTGCAATCCGATATATCAACTATACCATTATTATTTCCAGCACTATATCCTACTATTCCGCCCGCATTATCTCCACGAATTTGTCCACTATTTATGCAATTTATAAAATTTGCTGATCCATCGTATCCAGCATATTCACCAGCAATTCCACCTGCATTAGTTCCAATAATGCGTCCAGTATTCGTACAAGTTGTAAATGATGCCAAACCATCCTGTCCAACATAATTACCAGCTATTCCGCCTGCACCAGATCCATTAATGACTCCACTATTCATACAATTTCTAAACGATACTGAACCAGTCTTTCCAGCATATGTACCAGCAATCCCACCACCTATATTAATGTCTCCAGTATTCATACATGCAGTAAAAATTGCTGAACCATTAATACCCGAACTTGGACCAGCAATCCCACCTGCATCTACTCCACTAATGCCTCCAGTATTCGTGCAACCGGAAATATCAACTATACCACTATATCCAGCAAATGAACCGGCAATACCCCCTTTATAATTTCCACTAATGGGTGCATTATTGATGCAACCAGTTATTACATTTCCAGAAGCACCATTTCCAAAATATTGTTGACATAACCAAGCTGCATTATCAGCTAATGTCGACGTTCCACTTATTGCTATATTGAATTTTTTAACAACTATATTATCATAACCAAGAGATGATGAAGTACCATTATTTATAAATCCTGGATAAAGTAAAACATTAGTAATAGTAATCGTATTTCCAGAACCATCAAATGTTATATTCGTAGAACCTGCAATAAAATATCCAGACGTACCTCCGTATGTATCGGTAATCGTTAAAGTCTCTGTAGCTACTATCCGTAAAACAATAGATGCAACACTGCTGTTAACAAATTGTACTGGCCATTGTCCACTATCAATAGGTTTCCAAGTTGATGTAGTTGTATCATAATATTCTATTACTCCAGCATTCATTCGTAGCCCAACATCTCCATTTGCGCCATCAAGTGTAATAATTGTTAGAGTAAGCGTTGACGCATAGTTGGAGATGTTATCATTAAAATACATATCCCTAACATTTTGGCCGGTGTTTTCCATGACCCAATCTCCGCCGTAGTTAATATTTCCAGTCTTATCATTCGACGCACCAACGACAACGGATGTCTGCGATACCAACAAGGCATAATAACTTTTCCAATTCGAATACTGCAATGTATTACAAGCCAAAAAATCAATATACGCCATATGAAATTCTTTTATACAGCTTATCAAAAAAGAGACATTCTCTGTAAAACTGCTTTGGTTTTCTTCCAAGTCGTTCTCCTCAAATAATAACTTATTATTCATAAAATTGGTAATAACGTTGATTCCTTTATCATGAAAAACAAGAGCGATTCGTTGAATAGAAGATGTAGGAAATTTTTCTCTAAGTAAAGAAATTACATCCTCTGTGGAAGAATTGTAATTATATATAATAGGAAATGTATTTGCATTAACACTATCATAAAATTGCTTATCATTAGCAACGTTTGAATCTATTAGGATAACATTTGTCATGTTAGTTGTATCAATTGAATCATTGTAAATCAATGGTGTTGGTAAGGGGGTTGGCATCGTTTCTGTCAACGGGTCTGGCAACATGTGTGGCAACATGCGTGTCATCGGCTGTGGCATCGGCTGTGGCAACGGGTCTCGCATCGGCTGTGGCAACGGGCGTGGCATCGGCGGTTGCAACGGGCGTGGCATCGGCTGTGGCAACAGGCGTGAAAATGGGGGTGGCATCGGTTCTGGCATCAGCTCTGGCAATGGGTGTAAAAATGACTCTGGAAATGGGTCTTGCAATAGGTCTGGCACCAGGTCTGGAAGTTGTATAATAACTGGATCAGTCTCCATTTATTATAATACGATAAAATAAATATACTTTTATTATTCCTAATGCAATCCAAAATACCTCATCGTTTTTTCAAGTCCTTCGGTTAATCCAACTACGGGTCCCCATCCCAATAAGCGTTGCGCCTTCTCAATGATTGGCTTGCGCTGCTTCGGGTCATTTTCAGTAGCTTCAATATAGACAACCTCCAACTTTCTGCCAAGAATGCCTTCAAATTGGCCTACAAGTTCATTCAAGGTGAACTCCGTGTTCGGATTTCCTATATTAATTGGTCCGTGTTCAACACTATTCATCAAACGATACAATCCATCCATCATATCATCAACATAACAAAAACTGCGTCCTTGTGTGCCGTCGCCATAAATAACCAATGGTTTACCTGCTATAATTTGCTTAATAAAGTTTGTAATGACACGACCATCGTCAATGTCCATATAAGGCCCGTACGTATTAAATATTCGCACAATCTTGACATCTAAACCAAACTTTCGTCTATATTCATAAATGAGCGACTCTGCAACGCGTTTTCCCTCGTCATAACAGCTTCTCTCGCCATAGGTATTTACGTTTCCAAAATATTCCTCAGGTTGCGGGTGAACAAGAGGGTCGCCATATACCTCAGACGTTGACGTAAACAAGACCTTGGCACCATATCTTTTTGCTAAATCAAGCACATTCTTGGTGCCGACAAAGCTCGTCATCAAAGTTTCAATAGAATACTCCTTGTATTTTGGTGGGCTCGCAATACAAGCCAAGTGATAAATTTCATCTACATTTACAGGGAGCATCTCTACAAAGGATTTGCTGAACTCAGGGTCGGTTATATCATGTTCAATAAACCGAAACCTATAATTCTCCGTAAATTCGGTTATATTTTTAGTACGACCAGTAACCAAGTTGTCTATACAAATAACTCGGTTGTTTTCATCTTCTAGAAGTTTATTGCACAAATTTCTGCCTAAAAATCCTGCTCCACCAGTCACTATAATAACTTTTGGCATTTCTATATATTTGGATATGTTTCCAATATAATATACGCAATCAAAATATCCCTTTTAAATATTTGTTGGATTGTGGGTCCTAAAAGTTCCCACCCTTGCGTTTTTACGATTTTTTACTTCAAATCCTTTTTCAAGAAATCAAAATTGGACATTTATAAATGTCCATTTTTGAAAATCCTAAAATACTTTTGGAAAATCGAACGTTTGTGAGCATAATGAAAAATTAGCGTCTCACGGCTGAAAAAAAATAAAAAAATTTGTGATGCTAATTTTTTTATTTTTTCCGCGGATTCTTTAGGCGCTTTTTTTTGTAGTCCTATATAAAGACTACAAATGACTACAAAAATTAAGATAATTCCGGAGCAATACTATTTTTGTGAGAGTTGTGATTATACTACGTCTAAAAAGGGTAATTATGATCAACATATTTTGACACGTAAACATATAACGACTACTTTAGGACTACAAAATCCAGCAACATCTATTGTGTGTGATTGTGGCAAATCCTTTAGCTGTAGGCAGAACATATATCGACACAAAAAGAAATGTTCAATAGTAAATGATATAAATGAAAGTCCAGCGTGCCAACCAGAACTCAAGCCTCATTCATCATCAGAAGACATGCAAATGAATATAATACTTGAGCTGGTTAAGCAAAACCAAGAATTCAAGGATATGCTAATACAACAAAGCACGCAAATGATGGAGCAAAACAAGACCATGATAGAAGTCGCGAAAAACAGCCAAATTAATAATACTATCAACAATAATACCATCAGCAATAGCAATAATAACAACAAGACATTCAATCTCCAATTCTTCTTGAACGAGACGTGTAAAGATGCGATGAATATGAAGGATTTCATCAAATCCCTGGAATTGAGTCTACCAGAATTGGAAAAGATGGGCGAAGTAGGCTTTGCCGAAGGCATGTCCAGACTCTTTGTTGATCGCTTAAACCAGTTGGATATAACCAAGAGACCGATTCATTGTAGCGATGTCAAGAGAGAAATAATCCACATCAAGGATGATAACAAATGGGAGCGCGACAATGCGAACTTGGATAGGCTCAGAAAGATTATCAAGCAACTTACATACAAGAATATCGTTAGAGTGGATGATTGGAAAAAAGCAAATCCAGGTTGCACGGAATACAACAGCAGAAAAAACGATCAATACTTGAGAATCAATATGGAAGCAATTGGACCTGTGGACGAAATAGATGAGAAAAGAGACTTCGGCAAGATAATTCGCAGGGTAGCTGAGCATACGGCCATTGACAAGAAATACTTGTGCATGTAAGCCGTTGTCCGGGGTTCTTTAAGCCGGTTAGCAATATATATTATTTTGCGCGACACACAAATTATGCCGATAAATTCGGTCAAATAACTTCTCTCTTCACTATAAGAATGCAAAAACAGATTATTAGTAGCTTTCAAAACCGCGACGAGTTTTTCAATGTTCTAAAGAGGAATCCAGGACTAGTTATTGTAAAACTGGGGGCTACCTGGTGTGGGCCATGCAAACGAATTGCCCCAGCTTTAGAAGGTTTTTTCGCGACGTCGCCCCCCGATGTTATTTGCGCCGACATTGATGTAGACAATTCCACCGATTTCTATGCCATGCTCAAGAGTAAAAAGATGGTTAATGGAATTCCAGTCATCTTGTGTTATAAAAAAGGGAACGCGACATATATTCCAGACGATAGTATAACAGGTGCCGACCCTAATGCGCTAGCAGCCTTTTTCAAAAGATGCGGCAATCATTTAGTTGATGTCCAGAGAGAATTTCCGACCAAGAAGTAGAAATGAACGCCGTTTTTTTCAATATATATTTATCAAGTATAAATGTATATTCACAGATGAACCAGACAGAAATGGATTTAGACATAAATAATTATGAGTTGGACGATATATTAAATTTATTTCAACTTCAGGCGAACTTTAACGAGGCCGATTTAAAACGTGCAAAACAGATGGTTTTAAAGCTGCATCCAGACAAATCAAAATTGTCATCCGAGTATTTTTTGTTTTACTCCAAGGCCTACAAGATTTTATATTCGGTCTTTGAATTTAACAACAAGTCGTCCAATAAATCTCTCAACACGGACGAATATATTCCGCTTGATACAAGTGAGGAAAATAAGAAAGTCGCACTGAACCATTTTTTCGAGAAGAATAAAAATCTAAAAGATAGCAAAAAGTTCAATAATTGGTTTAACGAACAATTTGAAAAGAACAAGATATCTAGTGCATCAGATGAGACTGGTTATGGAAATTGGCTACGATCAGATGAAGACGTCAGCGAAGACAAGAAATTAAGCTCCATGTCTGCCATGGGTGAGGAATTTGACAAGAAAAAAGCGCAAGTTCGCTCGATGGTAGTTCATAAAGGTGTGAACGACATGTATTTCAATCATTCTGTGAATGCATCGGCGCTTACAGGCGAGGCGCCGGATAATTATAGCTCAGGATTGTTTAGTAGTGTGCCGTTTCAAGATTTAAGACAAGCGCACGTTGAGAGTGTCATTCCAGTGACAAACGAGGACTATCAAGCGGTCCCCAAGTTCAATAATATAAATGAATATCTTACTTTTCGCAACACGCAAGATACGACGCCTTTATCAGAACTGCAATCCATGGAATATTTAAATAAACGCAACAATTTGGAAGAGACCGCGTCATCAAAACGCGCATACGAACTTGCGAAACAAGCCGAACTAGCAAAGGAGAAAAACAAATCGTTTTGGGGAGGAATCATGAAAATAACAAACAAGTGATATTGAGGACAAACACGAGAGAAATAAAAATATAATATAATATTATATGCAGAAGTTTTCAAACCTTATAATATTATTCACCATTTTGATTGCTGTCATGTTTATCTATAAAAGGTTGGAAGATAAAAGAATACGCGAGGAGGATATAGAGGACTACGAAAACATCCGCAAATACTTGTTGAACGATGATTTAGGTAATAGTACAAAGCCGATTTTGTGGATTCATATTCCATATGAATATAATTCGCGTAATTGGTTGAGTTTTGGCTCGAGAAGTTCTCTCGATTTAAATCAGCCATATCTGTATTTAACAGTAAAGAGTATTATTCAAAAGTGCTCCGATTCGTTTCGTATTTGTATAATAGACGACATGTCGTTTGGAAAGTTGATACCAGATTGGCAAATAAATATGCAAAGAGTTAGTAGTCCTATAAGCGATAAGTTGCGCTCGTTAGCAATGGTAAAGTTGTTGTATATATATGGCGGCATGGTCATGCCAATGTCATTCGTCTGTTTCCAAGATTTAAATACCATTTATGAGAACGGCATTCAAGGAAATAAGGCGTTTGTTTGTGAAAATATTGATAGGAATATAACGTCAACCGCCTTTGATTTTTATCCGAGCATCAATTTCATGGGATCAGAGAAGACGAACCCAGTAATTGCGGCGTTAATCGATTTTATGCAACGCACTATATCAACCGATTTTACGGCAGAGTCTGTATTTTTGGGCGAATTCGATAGGTGGGTGGAGGCGCGTGTGAATAAGGGTTTAATCAATGTCATACGTGGGCGCGACGTCGGAATTAAAGATATGGAAGACCGGCCAGTTCTTTTGGAAGATTTAATGTCTCAAAATTACATTGATTTTTATCCGCAGATGTATGGCATTTGGGTCCCCTCAGAGCAAATATTAAGCAGACGTCAATATGAGTGGTTTGCTAGATTGTCTGTGAAGCAAGCGTTGGACGCGGATACTATTTTGAGCAAATATATGGTATTGGCAAATGCGCCTGGAGATGTAGAAGGCATGTTGGCGCCGATGAAAGCAAACCCTGATTGGGTTAGTTTTTGGCGTGTTCCGAGTGAAGCACCAGTGTGGGGTTTAAAACCGAACTATCTTGGTAATAACTTGCGTCAATTGCCATACCCACAAAGTGCAGGCAATTAAAATTTATACACATCCGGTTGAACACTTTTTAGATTTCAAATGCTGATTTAAAAATAAAATTGATAAATTTATGAATTACATAAATTTATGAT
>Ga0114982_1000685_pt1 | contig 17942 bp, 18 predicted proteins | sample Shrwel_input2_FT_FD_87183 | JGI IMG/M metagenome (GOLD analysis project Ga0114982, IMG submission 87183) | Subsurface microbial communities from deep shales in Ohio, USA - Utica-3 well 1 S input2 FT | ecosystem: Environmental > Aquatic > Deep subsurface > Shale gas/oil reservoir > Produced... | reverse complement strand
TTTTGACAGTAGGATTCCAAGGGCATTAGGCTACCTAGCTCCACCAACGCTCTTTCATCTTTACATGGATAACTTCTGGAGGCTGTTAGGAACAGAGCTAGGTACCCTAGTGTACTGTGAAGACGTTATCCTCGAGCATAACCACTACGTAAATAAGAAAGCTCCAACAGATAATACGTATAAGACAATCAACAGTCAGGAGATGTACTCTCTAGACTCCTCTGCGTTTAACGACTACAAGGATAACCTTCTTACACGAGATCTTGCTCGCCTTCATGCGTCACTGGAAACAGAGTGACACTAGGTTTACTTCCAGCATCTGGAAGTGCATCACGTATGGTGGAATCCCTAAGTTTATTCTTCCTATTGAAGAAGGCTTCTCTCTTTTACAGTGGCACGTTGAGTTAATGAACCAGGCGTGCGACTCCGTGCGTGTTGCAACTCGTGAATGTTGGATGCCTCTTGTGTCACCTCTCAATCTTGGCGCGGATATATTTATGAAGGAACCGTCAACTATGTCCGACGCGGTCCTAGAGATGTCTCGTGACCGTAACGACGCGGTGATCATCGGAATGCCCGATATTTATATTCATAACTCTGAAAACAACTTTTATAAGGACATGCTTGAATCAGACGGCGACATCGTTCTTGCTACGTGGGATTACAAGTATAAGACAATGAAAGGCAAGGTTGGCCAGGTTCTTGTTGATCGTTTCTCTAACGTCCTTGAGGTACTTGATAAGGATCCATCCTGCGAATATGATCAGATGTGGGGAGCTATTCTCTTTCGCAACGGACTAGAAAGAATTGATCCAAACGGTGGAAGTGTTCTTAAGGATCTTAATAAGTGGATTAAGGACGGAGTATCTGTCAAGGCTGTCGCGATGACAGGCGAGTACATTGATTCCGGAACATTTGACGGTTTAACATATCTGTATTCTAAGATCCGGGAGAAAAATGAATCTGCGTGAGTTTGTAGACAAAGACCAGACGACGTACTCGCAGATAAAGCAAGATCTATTTGTTCTTTATTACTACCAAGATACTCCTGGATACTTTGTGGAGTTTGGCGCACTAGACGGAGTAGACACAAGCAACACCTATCTACTTGAGAAAGAGCACGGATGGAAAGGTATCCTAGCCGAACCACTTCCACGCTTTAAGGAAGCTCTTGAAACTAATCGCACCGCGTCTCTTGACTTCCGTTGTGTCAGCTCTGCCTCAAGTGAAACTATTCAATTCGGTGAGGTCGAGGACTTTCCGGCATTATCAACTGCGGTGAAGCTTAAAGACCAGGACAGCGTCTGGAAGCAGCGTCGTCAAAATCCTAAGATTCATGATGTCACAACCGTTACCCTTGACGATTTACTAGACGAGCACAACGCGCCTGAGCAAATTGACTACCTATCAATTGACACGGAGGGCGCGGAGTACGAGATCCTTTCTCACTACTCCTTTAAGCGCAACTTCAACCTTATGACCGTTGAGCACACTAACGCGGTCGAGGAGGAGAAGCTTAAGAAACTCCTGTTCGCGATGAACTACATGATTGTTCACAAGGACGTATCCACGTGGGAAAACTGGTACGCGTATCGTCCTTGGTATGAAGCATTACCTAAAACAAACTCCTCTTATTAACCTTTTCTAAATGCGTTAGAATCATCGCATGAAGAAGCTTCTCCCACTTCTTGCGGTGACAGTTTTAGCCTTAACGCTTACTGGCTGCGGCAAGTACACCTTTGAGGACGTATACCGCTATCCTTGTCAGGATCCTGCTAACTGGGAAAGCCCTGACTGTCAACCACCTAACTGCGAAGCCTACGGCGTTTGCACTAAGGACGTTATGAAGGGAACACCTTTGTATGATGAAGAAGCTGAATATAACGGAGAGGCTATCACCCCAAATGAATAGAAAGCGCTACACTACAGACGAGCTCAACGCGCGCCTACGCTTTTACGTCGGCATCATGCTTGCGCTTACGGTCTTTGGCCCTACGATGGCAATCATTTACGCGGTGACGTTTGTGACCCAGCCTTTAGGCGAGGTGCAGTCAGAAAACGATAAGGCGTTCTTTACTTTGCTATCTACGACCGTATCATTTTTAGTTGGAGTCATCTCCGGCTTTATGCTGAACGGCACATCAGCCGCTGGTAAGACAGAAGAAGAATAAACTAGATTCGACCGAAATCATCTTCGTATCGAATAATGTCATCTTCTCCAAGATACTCACCTGTCTGAATTTCAATAAAGACTAGGTCCATATCGCCTTCAGCTCTTACGCGGTGAACTTCTCCAACTCCGATTGACACGTAGTCTCCTGGGCCAAGATGAAGTATCTGATCAAATAACTCTACCTCTGCGTAACCTTGTGTAATGTACCAATGCTCTGCGCGGTGTTTATGCGACTGCTTGCTAAGACGGCTTCCCGCCTCAACATGTATTCGTTTAACCTGCACCTTTTGCTCTGTGTGAAGGATAACGTAAAAGCCCCAAGGGCGAACAAAGATCTCTGGTGTCATGAATGAACTGTATCATAAAAGTAAAAAAGAATCGAGTCTAGCACTGGCAGCGCTTTGTATACTACCCTAAAGGTAGCCCGCTAATCGACTACCCACTCAATGTCTACCCAGCCAGTGCTAGACACTCAACTCTGAAGTTGGAGTGGATGACAGTTGTACGTCTTGTCCAGGACGATTCACAATGGCGGGCGTGGCTAGACTTCGCTTTCGTCGTGACAAGCTACTAGTAGCGGCACCAGGCCAGAGGTGATAGTTAAATTATAACAGGAAGGCTAGGCGTCTTTTAACGTATCTACCAGCCGATGATGTCCTGGACAGATAGGTCCATAAGGGCGTCTTCCCCTAGAAGCTCCTCCATACGAATCATGATGTCGTTAAGCTCGTCGCGGTCTACACCACAGATCTCTACGATATGGGCTTCCATTAAAAGCATCAGTTCACGCATGAATTCAATAGGAACTAACGCAAGACCCTCCTCTTCAAGGTACTGCATAAGTACGTCGTCATCTTTGTCAAAGTCTGGGTCAGGATAATCCATTGTCTAATAGTATCTCAAATAACCTGCGGTGATAGCTTTTAGGTAGTTGAATCTTAAACTATTTTACTTCTTGTCAGGCCACCAAGAAGTCCTACTAAGAAGTAGCTAGAACGTGATAGATTAAGGCATAACTAGTTTTAAGGTAGGGGTAATATGTCTGCAGGAGTCCACCACATCAAGGTTGAAAAAGGCGCTACCTTTTCCCGTACCTTTACATGGAAGATTGATTCTAACCTTGTCAACCTGACAGGCTACACCGCACGTATGAAGGTCCGCGACGTAAGTCGTCGTGCGCCTGGCAGCAACGAGATAGTTTCCTTAACCTCGGCAGCGGGAGGAGGGATCACCCTAGGAGGGGCAGCTGGTACAGTTGTTATCACGCTATCTGCTACAGCTACAGGAAGAACTGCGGCTGGCAAGTACACCTATGACCTAGAGCTTGAATCAAGCTCAGGCGAAGTAACACGTCTTCTTAAAGGATCATTCACCGTCTATGACGAGGTTACATATTGACAGATCCAAACAGCGTAGTCGAGACTAATACCCCTGTCACAAATGTAACGGTAGGGGCATCTTCTGATGTCACAATTGAGACTACTGAATCACTTACCGAGGTAACGGTTCTTGGTCAGACACAGGTTGTAGTAGAAACATCTACGTCGTCTGTATCTGTTGTAACTGTATCTGAGCCTTTAGTCTCGGTAGAAACAACTACAACAGCTACTGAAGTTGTTATATCAAATGAGCAAGGCCCACAAGGAGTAGCTGGGCCTACCGGCCCGACAGGCGCAACTGGTGCAATAGGAGTGACAGGAGCTAATGGCTCAACAGGAATTACAGGACCAACTGGTCTAACCGGCTCACAAGGCAACGTAGGACAAACAGGAGCTACTGGACAAACAGGCGCAACAGGAAGTATGGGAGCAATAGGTGTTACAGGTCTTACAGGTAACGACGGCTCTACTGGCTCTACTGGGGCAACAGGTTCTGCAGGTTCAAATGGAACGACAGGCGCTGATGGCGTTACTGGCGCAGTTGGTCCAACAGGAGCAACTGGCAACGAAGGAGCAGCAGGGCAAACTGGATCGACTGGTCCAACAGGTGCGACAGGCACGACAGGTTTAGTAGGAGCTACAGGAAGCACGGGCGCAAATGGACAAACTGGATCTACAGGTAATACAGGCAGCACAGGAGCAACGGGAGCAACTGGACAGACTGGATCTCAAGGAAATGTGGGAGCAACTGGACAAACTGGTCCCACAGGACTTACAGGAGTAACTGGTCCTACAGGCGCGCAAGGAATCACTGGTGCAACAGGCGCTGGCTCAACTGGTGCGACAGGTGCGACTGGTACGACAGGTTCAAATGGAACTAACGGCGTAACAGGCAGCACAGGCGCAACAGGTCCGACAGGCACAAGTGGTATATCTGCAACTGACCCTGCAGAGTACGGCTCGTATGAAGTTACGGCTAGAACTACACTAGGCGACTACACCCTAACTAAACTAATTGGAAGTCTTGCAGTTGAAAGTTCTACCTTTGTAACGCTATCTGCAAATAAGACATATGAGCTGCGAGCCTCATTGTCTATTCGCTCCGAATATTCGGTGTTTGCTTGGTTTACTGAAGCTGGCACTAGACTAGGTCTAGAAGGCAACGCATTTTCTGCAAACTCGACTGACCCAGGTGTTGTCGCTCCTGCCTACGCCGTGTACACACCAACTGTAAACACAAGAGTCAAGTTACGGTTAACTGCGTTAGCAGGGTATCTTGCAACAAATACAGGATACGGTGAAGTTAGTGTTAGGCAACTTACCGCCCAAGGTAACCCTGGTGTAACTGGCACAACTGGTCCGACTGGCGCAACTGGTCTAACTGCTGTAGTAAGCGGTGTTGTCAATGCTGGCACGTTCGTGACTATGGATAACTTAAAGTTTACAGTCACGTCAAGTGGAAATCGCGGTCTTAGCGTTGCTACCGTCTCAGGTACGGCTGCACTATATACCTCAGGCTCGTATTCAGGAGCTACCGTAGGGCACAGTGGGTCAGCTACCGCAAACACTTTCACCTACACAACAACACCAAGTTCTTCTTTATTTGCATGGAGCTTCCCAGTAGCGGGTGACTGGTCTCAATATGTCTTTGTCGACCCAGTAAATGTCAAGATGTACCGGGTAAATCTTTTTATTGGGTCAAGCTATAACAACAACTTTATCTCTGTTGAACGTGTAGTTGGCTAACACTCTAAGCCCTGCCAAACCGCTTAAACCCTGTTAAAATCCGTACACCCTTGACCTTAAGGATGTACAATGTCTTTGTATAGTTGTAGGTATTGAAATATTGTACATTAGCGATAGAAGGTACTGTTTTTGACTAAGAATGTACAGCCTGAAAAGCAGGTAGAACACGCCCTTTTGTATGCCCGAGTGAGTACTCAAATGCAGGTTAATGACGGCATGAGTATGGAAGCTCAGGAGAAGACTTTACGCAATGCGGCGGAGTTTGCAGGCTTCTCAAGCGTTGAAGTCCTGCTTGAAGAAGGTCGCAGCGGTAAGTCAATTACAGGCAGACCAGTCCTACGAGACGCGCTAACTAGACTCGATAACGGAACTGCGCAGGCTTTGATTGTTACCCGTATTGACAGACTTGCGAGATCTACCACCGACTTCTTGTCAATCGTAGATCGCGCAGCTAAGAACAACTGGCGCCTAGTCCTTCTTGATCTTAACCTTGACACCTCAACCTACCAAGGTAGATTCGTCACAACCATCATGTCCGCTCTTGCAGAGATGGAACGAGGCATCATCGCAGAGCGTCAAAAAGATGTACATAAACACAGACGAGACAGTGGGCAAGTGTGGGGTGTAGACCTAGGACCCAAGCAGTTGATCTCAGACGAGATTCGCAGTCGTATTGTTGTAGAACGAGAAAAAGGTCTTTCTTTGCGTGTAATAGCGCAGATGCTTGACGTTGAAGGTATTCCTACCGCCTACGGCGGGAAATGGTCTGCTTCTAGTATTAAATATGTATTAGACCAACAATCAGAAGAACCGAAGTAGGATAGAATAGCGTTATGCCAATCCTTGGAGCGCAAAGCGCTGGAACTAAAGGTGCACCAACAGCTCCGACTATCGGTACTGCCACATCGCCTACGTCTACTACTGCTAGTGTAACGTTCACAGCTCCTTCGTTCAGTAAGCTACCAATTACTTCTTACACGGTAACCTCAAGCCCTGGCGGGTTTACTGGGACAGGCGCAAGTTCCCCTGTAACTGTAAGCGGTTTAACTGCAGGCACTGCATACACATTTACAGTCACAGCAACTAGCGCTAACGGTCAATCTGCAGCTTCAAGTTCTTCTAATAGTGTTACACCTGCCTATTCTTATTCAATTTCTAGTTGGACTCTTAACACTGTCTACCCTCAAGCTGTCACAGCCACCAGAGCAACAAGCGTCACATCAAGAGGCGCATTTTTTAGAAATGTTAATGATCAATTCTCATACATATGGAATGGTTCAACTTGGTCAACCGCTTTAGCCACTAGTACAGTTGCTGGTCAAGGCGTAAAAATTACAAGAACAAGCGCGACAGAGGCACAGACTGGCGGCGGTAGAGACACTGGAAACGTTGTTAGATACTACAATGGTAGCTCCTGGCAGTCAACAACTAATATGACTGGTAGTTACTCTGAAAATATGGGTATGGCAAGTCTAGGTTCAAACAGTGTAAGAACTGGCGGAGGATGGCTAAACTTTAACGCAAGTAATACTAATGCTTCTTACTATAGAACTGGAACTGGGTCATGGACTCAGGGAACAAACATGCCGCTTTCTAGAGAATATACCGCTAGCGACACAGGCACTTTTTCTAAAATGGTTTTTACAGCATGGGGCGCAACTGAGGGCGCTTATACAACAACTTCCTTAGATGGTGGTTGGACTACTATAACCGCTTCACCTTACGTGTTTATGTGGTGGTTTACTCTTAATAATACCAATGCTTGTGCTTACTATTTCAACGGTTCAACTTATGTTTACGCTATTTTGAACGACAATAATACTTACACAGTCATTGGAAATGCTGCTTCTGTTGGATCATGGGCTAATTCAGGAACATGGGCAGCAGCAGCTGTTGGAACAACTATTTCTCAAGCAGGAGGAAGTTCATCAGGAGGCTCCGGAACACTGCACTACACTGCAAATACTGTCTAATTAAAGTATTTTTACCAATAATCTATAAGGAGATATAATGTCAAAGTACACAGTAAGAATCACGAACGATGAGCAAGGCATCATTGCTTGGGTCGACCAAGACAATGCAAAATGCATTATGCAACCTCATCTCCCAGGAGAAACTGAGCCTTGGGAGTCTGAAGCAGCAGCGCTTGCTTGGGCCACTGCACACGCTGCTGATATGGAAGCAGGCTACGAAGCAGGAATTGCCGCAGCGGCTCTTAAAGAAGAACGTGAAGCAGCGCAACATGCGGCTAACCTTGCAGTAGTTGCTCTACTCGAGCGCCTTACAAATCCAAGCGCGTAGTACACTTTAGCGTAGTAACTGCACAAAAGATAGAGCCGGACGCGCGATTACTCGCGCTATCCGGCTCTTTACGTTTTAGGCGTTCTCTCCCGGGACACCAAAAACTAGTATTACTATATACCTAAAAGGTCTACTTAACAGGCAATCCTGTAATAGATTTCCAAGTTTTTGCATCAACGATGCCAGTTACAGGTAACTTCTTAGCCTTCTGGTGGGCAATGACAGCCTTCTTTGTGACTGGACCGAATTGACCATCGGCTGGCTTGATCTCAAGCGCCGCTTGGACAGTCTTAACGTGAACGCCAGACTCGCCTGGATCAATTGTCTCGCCAGGATAAACCTTACCTGTTGTATCCTTTTCCTTTACTACCTTAGGAGCAACTGGGCTAGCAGCAGATCCCGCGTAATCAGGACGGCCCCAACCAACAACTCCAACAACAAGTTTCTTCTTGTTGTTCTTTAGGTAGCCGCGCTCCTTCTTGCAAGTTTCCCCGCCGTTGCGCTGGTCACCCTTAGAGTTGCCTGAGGTGTTTCCCTCTAGGCAAATCATTGTGCCGTCCTTGTTATCCTTTACGACAATTCCTACGTGCGAGATGCGGTCTACACCGTCTCCTGGGAAGTCAAAGTAAACTATGTCGCCAGGTTGTGGAGTGTTTACTCCGTCATTATCATACCAACGCTTTTGCTTCTTAAAAGCATCTGCGCCTGCAACTGTTGAAACGGTGTTAGGCACCTTAACTCCAGCTTGGTTTGCACACCACATTACGTATGATCCACACCATGGCAAGAAGTTTGCCTTTGTGAACGCGCCGTACTTTGTTTCGTTGTCCTTAGGACCCTCAACTGTTCCTACCTCAGCAAGCGCAACTTCAATAAGTCGCGCGGCTGTTCCTTGGGCTGCTGCCATTTTTATCTGCCTCCCTTAGGCTTTGACGGCTTTGGCTTTGACTTCTTACATCCGCATGTTGCGCACATAGTTTTTACCTCTCTTTAGTTTCTTACTTAACGATTACTACTGTAATTTTTGCCTTAGGGCATTTTGCGTTTGCGTCCTTAATTGCCTTGAGCTCTCTGTCGTCAACTGTAAGTGACCAACGTAGTTTTACGTGAACCCAATTCTTAATGTACGTGCAAACGTCCTTTGCAGGAAGCCAGTCGGCTGGATCCTGATCTGACTTAGAGCGATTAGTCGCTGCGGTGACAGCAATCAACGCGTTAACGTCTCCCATGTCATTTGCGTATACCTCGCGCTTAGCCTTATCCCACGCCTTAGCGCCTGAGTCCCAAGCCTCGGCTAGAGGAACCATATGGTCAACGTCTAGTCCAGAAAAATTTGTAACTGTTAGTCCGTCATACGCAGAGTACCACTTACCTGTGTCCTTAACAATCTTGCAACCCTTATCAACCTTAGGCTTAACAAGAGCCTCCTGAATAATCACATCGTTGCGTGTGCTGCAACCGTTCTTATCAAGATCTGACCAGTGCTTAAATTGTGAGCGCGCGTATCCTTCACGAACGTCTGGCGCAACCTTTAGCGCTTTAATTCCAGCGTCTACTGTTGCAAACGTTGTAGGCTTATCTGCCGCAAACGCTCCTGTTGATGTTGCTACGATAATAAAAAGTACGATAGGCATTACGCCTTTTGTTGTGTTATGCTTGCGCATATTAGTTCCTAACCGCGAGAGTAGCGTGAAGCAAGACCCCAATCGACCTCGCCAGTTTGTACAGCGCGTGGAACAAGTACACGACCTTGAATCTCAGCTTTTGAACCAAGACCGATAACAGTCATTCCACGATCTGATATTTTACGCTGGAATGCGATCTGTGTCATTGGTCTTTCACCGCGTTCTTCAGACCATGCACGGTAGACAGAGTACAAAGCTTTGACAGGAACAACCGTTCCTTCAGACTCCTTTGTCTCTTCGTTTAAGAAAATACCGATACGGTCTTCGTTCTTTCTGTAGATTTCAGACGCCTCGGTTACAACCTTACATGTACCTAATGCATCACGTGCGGAAGATCCAAGCAGTTTAATCGCGCCCTCAACTGCCCAGGATAGAACCGCTGGAAGGGCTCCTTCAGGATCAAAGATGTAGTGCTTTAGGTCTGGGTCTGGATTTTCAGGAACGTTTGTCAAAGGCACAGGGCGAATACGACGCCACATCGCATCATCGTTAATGATTGGACGGTGATTAGTTGTAACCCAAAGCTTTGCGCGAGAAGAAAATGTAAATGGTTTTTCACCAGGTGAACGTGCGGAGATTTCAGAAGAGCCTGTAAGCTTCTTAACTGAGTTTTCCTTCAAGCGTTCAGACTCTGGCAACTCATCAACCCACACTAATCTGCGTCCACGTAACTCTGCCCAGTGATAAAGATCTGATCCGTTTGCTTGACCGTCTCCTTGAGCAAGAATAGAAGAGTCTAAAGGCCAGGCATATTGCTGCGTGCCCATACACTTTACTAGAGCTTCAACTAGTGTGTTCTTACCTGAACCAGCAGGTCCGTAAATTAAGAACATAACGTCGTATGTTCGTAGACCAGTTAGCGAGTACCCAGCTGCACGTTGTAGCCAGTCCTGTAGCTCTTTATCTCCTGATGTTGCAAAGTCTAAGAATTGTTCCCACTTAACATTTCGCATTCCTGGAGTGTATGCAACAGGTGCGCGGCGAGTAATAAATAAATCTGGGCGACCTTTAAGAAGATCTCCTGTGCGAAGATCGATAACTCCGTTTGCAACACCAAGCAGTGTTTCATCTGAATCCCAGGCGTTAACCTCAACCTGTACGCGAGGATCAGACGTTGCGTTTTCAATACAACCTGCGATACGCGAGTTTGACTTAGCCTGTAGTGCCCACTTCATTAACTCTGCCTGCTTGTCTGCGTCCTCGTAGTTAACTACCTCAGATGCGATAACCGGTGCAAGCTTCTTTGTTAACTCCTGCAGTTCAAGATTCTCAACGTCGGGCTTCCAGTATCCGCCGTCCCAGTGAAACCAACCAAGACCAGGAGTGTAACGAATTGCAGGACCAAATGAATCTACAAGACGACGACCGTTTCCTGTATCTGTAAGCGTGCGCTTACCAGGTTCTCCACCGTCGTTCTCGTTAACCGCGTCAACGTCCTTAGGCACATCCATCTTTAAAAGACTTGATGCCTCAGAAATTGAATCACCGTCTGAGATAGACTGTGTAATCGATCCGCCGATAGTTCCAGGCATGTTGTATGTATCCTGCGGTGAATAATTCTCTGTTGTTCTAATTTCTTGTTGCTTTAGTGGCTTAGAACGTGTTTCATCTTGAGACTTGTTAGCCCACTCTTGTAATCCTGGCCACATGCGGTCTGTTTTTGGATTGTCAATAACAAACTGTATAGCTCTACGTACGTGCATGAGCAATCCGCCTTGGCCCTCAAGCTCAAGCGGCGGACGTACTTTTTCTGCGTTAAAGCGAATCATCATAGTTTCAACTGCAAGCTTACCAGCCTCGGTGTTAACCGGGAACTTATTAGCAAGCGCGCACGTCATCGAGTAGATATCAACAGCGCGCGAGCCTTCTTCGATTCCTTCTTCAAGCAAACGCTCAACGTCGATACGCTCGCCAGCAAAGTCTAGGTCCTCTAAGAAACTCCAGTCGCCTTCACCAAGATTGGTGCCTCCGCGTCGACTATTCTTTTTACGAAGAGACTGCAATAGCTCTTCTGGCGCGGTTGCCATTTCAATTTCCCACGGCGCATGACCTGGTGCCCACTCGTAACAAACTCCAGAGAAGTGTCGTGACGGAGTAATGAGAACATATCCGTTATGCTTAATATCAACGCCCGGTAGGTTTGCCTTCTTAAGATTTCCAACGAGCTGCTCTGACTCTTCACACTTATAAAATAGGTGACGTCCTCGCATAACTTTTCCGCCTGCGATTGTGTACTCACCTGTGATTGCCTCAACTGTTGGAGGCAGGAATCCTTCGACTAAAGCTTCAAACTTTTCAAATGAATCTGGTCCACCTGAGCGCGGATCAATATCAATTACAAAAAATCCACTTGAACGACACATGACACCGATGTTCATGTTTGGGTCTCTGTCCCACCAAGAGTTAACAGTTGCAGCGTCTGTAGTTGCGAACTTGTTCCACTCTGGAAGCGACGGGTGCTTGCCTACATCTTTTGGCTCAACGTGTGCGCCGCCGCAAGTACAGCGGCCTCCGACGATTCCGTAGCAAGGAAGTATTGACCAATTATTAGTGGCGTACCAGCTTGCGGCAGGACCTAAACGTCCCTCTGCTGATTCCCAGTTGCTCATTGGCGGTTACCTTGCTGTGGCATCTTTACGTCGTTAACTCCAATCAAATCCTATAAAAACAATTGTTTTCTAGAGAAGAGCTATCATATCACTTTTCTAGATTCTTTGTTACTTGGCGACTATAAAGGGTACGTACCCATAAGTAAACAACCGTAGTAGATAATAATAATAAACCATATAAGTTATAATTTGTATACCTAATAGTCTTGACCGGAAGGCCACTATCTTGCTTAATAGTTTATCAATGCAGATTGGCGCAGTTGCCGGAGCTATCACAGGCGCCCTATTTTTATTCGGCCTAGTCTACAAGATTTACAAAGTTATCCACCGCGTTGAAACAGCCATAGGGGTAGATGACCAAGGAAGAACAATGTCCGAGCGTATGGACCGCGTTGAATATCAGCTCTGGGAAAATGGCGGAAACTCCATGAAGGACCAGATGAACGCGAGCTCGGAGCTTGCTAAAGAGACAGCGGTAGAGGTTAGATTCATCAAGGACGTATTGCTTCAATTACTTTCTCTTCCTGAAATGCACCAGGGTCCTGCCCCGGTTGAGCCTAAGATGACAAAGACCCGTAAAAAGAAAGCTCCAACCGCTTAAAAGAAGCAGTTTTCTTCACCCTTAGTTTTACCCTCTTCTGTACTGTATTCCTGTGGAAAGTACACTTAAAAGCACAGTTAAGAATACTTTTAATTTAACTTTTTAGTTGTCAAATAAGCAGTACTTTTACTTATTTCTTGTTACAATTTTCCTAACTGTTAGCCCGTGGCTTATGGTTCGCTTAACTGGAGATGCCGTTAAGTAGCGTGTAGACAATAACTGGAGAGCTATATGTCACTTGCAGAACGCTTATCTCAATCATCAGGAATTGGCGCTGGCCTACCGTGCAAGATCGGGAGCCTGCTAACAAGTGAACAACTTTCAAAGGAAGATAAGACAAAGCTTGCCGAGGTACTTGAGGTACCTTACGGAGCTCCAGGTCGTCTTCCCAACACGACTATTGCCGCTGCCCTACGAGACGAAGGCTTAGACGTAGGAGACTCTGCGGTGACAAAACATCGCCGCGGTGCATGTCGGTGCTTTGGCTCTAATCCTAAGATTAGCGCATAATGACGCTATTCGACAAGCTCTCGGTTCCAGGGCGCTCAGGGTCAGACTTCAAGACGAAGAACAGCGCTCCCGATGAGGCATGGCGTCCACGTATGGACGTAGGAGATGACGGCGGTTATGTAGTCTCGATACCGCGTCCCATCTCAGAGATCCCTGACGCAAGAGAACTACTAATAGAATTTGACCTTAACCCAGAGCACTGGGCAATTACCTCGGTAAGAAAATCGCGTTGGCAACGCTACGACGGTGAGCTTTTAGAATCACAAAGAATTAACATAGTACCAATATCATCTCAAACAGAGTTAGACCTAGACATAAAAGATCTAATGAAGAGCATGCAAAACTGGAAGCCTGGCAAGAAGCCTCCCGTGACAACTGGAGACCTTGCCTTTATTTTTGCGCCCAGCGACCAGCAACTAGGTAAAAAAGCTAACGGTGAGGGCACCAAGGAGACTGTAGAGCGTATCCAAATCGCCACCGAAGGTGCGGTTCATCGCCTACATGACCTTAGAAAAGTTGGAAGAAATATAGGCACGGTTGTTATCGCGCTTCTAGGAGATCACGTTGAAGGAAACGTATCTCAAGGCGGGCGTCTACAAAGTCACTCCGCGTCCGATATGGGTCTTACCGAACAAATACGCGTAGGCATAGGTGTGCTTATGGTGCAAATTAAGGCGTTTGCCCCGTTGGTAGACCGCGTAGTAGTTGCGGTAGTAAACGGCAACCACGACGAGGTTAGTCGTCAAGTTGCGCTTGACCCGTCTGAAGGATGGAACACGCACATTGCAAACGTGGCGCAGTCAATTTGTGCGGAGAGTAGCGCGCTATCGCATGTTGAGTTTAGGTTCCCTGCGAGAGATCATCAGACGCTTGCCGTAGAGGTATGCGGAACTATGATTGGACTATTTCACGGGCACCAAAGTGGAAGAGATGTTACTAAGTATCTGTCAGAGCAAGCTGCAGGGCAAACTGCCTTAGGCGGATGTGACGTCTGGTTATCAGGCCACTTCCACAACTTCAGATCTATGGACGTAGGCGGAAGATTTTGGGCGCAATGCCCTACAGTTGACCCTGGGTCTGCGTGGTATAGAGATCGACGCGGCTTAGAGTCTAACCCTGGCATATTGACCATGGTCGTAGGTAAAGATCACGATCCAAGGCTAGATGTTAGTGTAATCCCAGCTAATAAATAATAAAATATCCAAGTAAAGATTCTGTTTGTTTGGTAGTATTAACCTATCGCCTAATAATGTCGTTTTGACGTTACGCGCATAGGTGCGATGGTTTTTTGAGGAACGGAGCTTCTGTGCCAAATTGGTCTGAGGACGTTGTAACACGTACCGTCATAGGCACGTACATTACGTCTCGCGGAATCGCGGGCGTCGGAACTATTTCGTTCACCCCTACCGCTACAGTCTATGACCCAGATGATTCCGTCGTTCTTAGCGGCGCAACAGTTGCAACTCTAGACGGCACTGGCTCGTTTAGCTTAGAGCTTCCAACTACAGACAATCCTCTTGTAACTCCTTCAGGCTGGGCATATGAAGTTGCAGTTCGAATCAACGGAGTTAAATCTGTAAACGTACGAGTATTTTTACCTCTTGGCGATGGATCAGATATTGATCTATTTACACAGATTGCTCGCCTAGTTCCTTCAACAACTGCATCTTATGTTTCGTCTGCCTCTACAACTACTGCTCGCGGACCTATCGGTCCTGCCGGTGCAGCCGGTGCGACAGGCGCAACCGGTGCAACAGGCGTCGGCACCGCTGGCGCAACTGGTGCGACTGGACCTGCTGGCGCTCCTACCGGTGCAACAGGAGCAACGGGCGCAACGGGCTCTGGCTCGACTGGTGTAACTGGAGCTACCGGTGCGACTGGTCCTCAAGGAACTTCAATCAATATTCGTGGCACAGTAGCTGCAGTCATAAATCTCCCAGCTTCAGGTAACGCAGTAAATGATGCTTACATTGTTACTGCAAATGAAGATCTTTATGTTTGGTCAGGCTCTGCTTGGGATAACGTTGGTCAGATTGTCGGTCCTGCGGGCGCAACTGGTGCAACGGGCGCAGGACAAACAGGCGCGACTGGTGTTACTGGAGCAACAGGTGCGCAAGGACCTACAGGCACAAACGGAACTATCGGAGTTGACGGTGCGACTGGCCCAACCGGTGCTACAGGCGCAGGACAAACAGGAGCTACTGGTCCTACAGGTGTAGCTGGAAATACTGGTGCTACTGGTGCTACAGGTGCAGGCACAACTGGTGCAACAGGCGCTGTCGGTGCGACTGGCTCAAATGGAACTAACGGCTCAACCGGAGCAACTGGTGCAACAGGCTCTGGTGAAACTGGAGCGACTGGCCCTACAGGATTAGCTGGACTAACAGGCAGCACAGGAGCAACTGGTGCAACCGGTGCAAGTGTAACTGGTAACACTGGCGCAACAGGCGCTGTAGGAACTACAGGCTCTACTGGATCAACTGGTGCAACAGGTGCAAGTATTACTGGAGCAACAGGTCCGACAGGTGCAGATTCAACTGTAGCTGGTAACACAGGTGCTACTGGATTAACTGGTGTAACTGGCGCAACCGGTGCAAGTGTAACTGGTAACACTGGCGCGATTGGCGCAACTGGAGCAACTGGTGTAACGGGCGCGACTGGTGCAAGTGTAACTGGCGCGACTGGCCCAACAGGAGCTGACTCAACTGTTGCAGGCAATACTGGTGTAACTGGTGCAACCGGCTCGACAGGAGCGACAGGCGCAAGCATTACTGGACCGACAGGCGCAGACTCAACAGTCGCTGGACCAACCGGCCCAACAGGCCCAACTGGTGTAGGCACTACTGGTGCAACAGGTGACGCAGGAGCAACAGGCGCAACTGGCGCTGGACAGACTGGTGCTACTGGTCCAACTGGAGCAGCAGGCGCAGGCTCTTCAATGTACATCGAGCGCTACCAAGTGCAGACAACAAGCGGCGAAGAATTTTATCTACACTCGTATGACGTGAATCAAAAATCAGCTCTTACGTGGAGTCGCTCGACAACTACTCTTACTGTAACGTCCACATCTCACGGTTTAACAACTGGTGACAGAATTATTCTTCGTAACACTAACGTAGCCACCGCGCAGTCGTTAACAGTTACAGTTTCAGACGCAAATACATTTACAGTCACCGTCGCAAATACAGGCACAAGCAGCGGCGCTGAAGGCGTATACTCACGAGGATACAACATGGCCCGTGTATCATCAACGGTAACTTTATACGCTCCTACAGGTGCAGGTGTAACACTACTTGGTGGCATGATGCGTCTGCCTTCAAGTGTTACATCGCCTTTGATCTTTAATTACTCGGCGGTAGGATTAAACTCTTCAGCCGCAGACAGATACCCGCCTATGATCTATGGTTGGCGTGAAGATACACTAGCGCAGTCACAGCCAAGCCCTAACTTGGCAACGCTGAGTGGTAACGATCAGCTGTCAATTGTAATGTCTTCAGCCAACCGAATTATTCGATTTAGCTTCGCGTAAAGGGGATAGTAAATGACAATGAAGCCACTATCCGGCCGTTTCGCGGTCACCTCTGTAAATGAAACATCAGCTGGTGTTTATGCGATAACTGGAAACTTTAGCGATGACTCTGGGCTATATGGTGCAGGAGATATTGAAGTTGGTCAACGCATATATCTTTATGATGGAACTGCAGGCGCAGTACGCTACGAGATTACATCTTTAGTTAGCGTATCGTCTAACCCAGTTAGCTTAGTAGTTTCATGGGACTCTGCAGGTGCAGCGATTGAACCAGCGGGCGGCACAGGTGTACTTCTTGCTGTAACTGATAACTTACTTCTCCCAGAGCAACCTTCGTTTACACAGCAAGGAATTGAAGAGCTTCTTGCTGCAGGTATCATTGCTCAAACATACCGCGAGCAGATTGATTCTATTTCTGGCGGCGGTGCAGGTGTAACTGGTCCGACAGGTCCGACTGGCGCAAGTGTAACTGGCCCGACGGGCGCGGTAGGAAATACTGGAGCTACAGGCAACAGCGGCGCCACAGGTCTTACAGGGAGCACAGGCCCAACTGGACCAACAGGTTCAAGCCCAATCATCAGCGTCACTGGCTCACTCAACTACGACACAGGTACTGGTCTTCTTTCTCTTGATGAAGGAACTGCTGGAGGTCTTGCTACTCTCAATGCTTCAGGTGTAGTACCTGATGAGCAGCTTCCTGATGATCTTGTTCGCACAGACGCTCTTACGGGAGCACTTGGCGATTACATTCCTTCTTCGCAAAAGGGCGCTACAGGCGGAGTTGCCGAGCTTGATATTACAGGCAAGGTTCCCGTTGAGCAGTTGCCTGACGGCTTTGGCGCAACAGGCCCAACTGGTGCAGCTGGAAATACAGGCGCTACAGGCGCGCAAGGAACTTCAATCAACGTGCGTGGAAGTGTCGCGGCAGTTGTCAACTTGCCTCCTACTGGCAACGCAGTTAATGACGCTTACATTGTAGACGCAGATGGTGATTTGTATGTTTGGGGCGGAAGCGCATGGAGTAGCGTTGGCCAAATTGTTGGACCTGCGGGTGCTAACGGATCTACTGGTGCGACAGGCGCGCAAGGCAGCACAGGCGCGACTGGTGCAACAGGTGCAACAGGCGCAGTTGGTGAAACTGGTGCAACTGGTGAAACTGGACTAGACGGAGCTACAGGTGCGACGGGCCCAACAGGTGAGCGCGGTGTTAGTGCTCTGTCTTGGACATACAACATTGATCTAGGTGTAACTGGTGATAGAGACCCTGGCAATGACAACATAGGTTTTGTCACTCTGCCAATGACTTCAAGCACTCAAATTTTAGTAGACGATAACCCATCTGGGCTAAACACAACACTACACGATCTATTTTTAAGTATTCAAAGCGGCTATCTGACTCTGACAGATCA